>OGXM01000121.1_pt1 | contig 48884 bp, 43 predicted proteins | sample 1576271 | NCBI WGS metagenome assembly OGXM01 (sample SAMEA3541579, study PRJEB24748) | human gut metagenome | biome: human gut; feature: human-associated habitat; material: faeces | place: China | collected 2012 | reverse complement strand
ATGCTTCGCATAGTTATATTGCCTGCGGCAGTTTAACCGGCGAATATAATATCACTTTTGTCCATAGGTACAGAGAGCTTCGGGTTTGTCACCAAAATCCCTTATGCATCCTTTTTGGGGATAGTATAAAAAAAGGCGGCACAATTTCTGTGCTGCCTTCTTCCCATGGAGCCTCTCTGGAAGCAACCCCTTTTCAGTCGATTATTTTATGTTTGAAACAGGCGATTTCAGCATTATCTTCGCCGTGAATATTTTTCCGTCCGGGCATTCGAACGACACCTGACCGCCGTATTTTTCGACTATGTGACCTATGCGCTCGGCGCGCTCGCTTTTCTTTATATTGGGTGCTCCGTCCGTGCTGTTGCTGATGTTCAGCACAACATAGACCTCGTTGAAGCTGCCGATATTTATGTCAATAAAGCGCTTGTCGGATCTGACGGCCTGCTTGTACGCGCCGTGAAGAATGTTGTCGAGCAGAACGGTGAGGTCGCTGTCCGAAAGAAACGAAAAGTCGATACTGCGAACATCGCAGCCGAATTTTACCTCCGAATTTGCGCACAGGTGCGCGTATCTGCTGATTATCACGTTCGCAAGCTTGTTGCCGCTGAATTGCTTCACGGCGCCCATCGCACCCGAATCGTATACCGAGTCGATATAGCTGCTTATGCGCTCGCATTCTCCGTCCTGCGAGAGCTGTTTTATCGTGCGAAGCCGACCCTTCATGTCGTGAATGAGAATGTCGCGCAGGTCATACTGATGCTCGAGCTCGGCATAGTATTCTCTGTTCATTCTCTGCCTCTGTATCTCGAGGCTCGATTCCGTGGCTTCCGCGAAGTTTTCGACTTCCTTTCTGTGCACAAGGCAAATTGCTACCGTAAGCGCGGGCAGGGCAACGGATATCAGTGCAAAAAACATATTGCAGCCCGTTGAAAACGCGAGCCCCGCAATAACCGCGGCGCAGACGAGCGAGAGAGCGGTCAGCAGTACGAAATATGCGAAGGTGCCCCTGTGGTGCTTCGATACTGCATAGGCAAAGGTGAAGTACAGTGTGCCGGAGGATATCCCGAGCAGAGAAGCCGCGCTTTCGGAGGCCGGAACGCCGAAAATTTTCGGAACGGCGAAAAGCACAGCGAGCGCGGACACAGCCGCAAAAGCTTCGAGCAGCGCGGAATGAAGCAGAGCCTGCTTTATATTTGTTCGGTATATGATAAGCGCGGCGCAGAGACTGCACGCAAACATAAAAGCGACATTTAATGCGGCAAGTCCCGCAAAGCTAAGAGCAAACTGAACGGCCGCCGCCGCAGGAAAAACAATTCCCAAAGCGCGCGGGCGTTTTAGCTCAAATCGGCTCGAAAAATAAACATATGCGGCGAATTGACCGAGAGCGCAGGCAAAAAAATTATACAGTGCGTCCATCATAATATACCTCCCGCAAAGTTGAAGAAAGCCTTCTTGAAGGCGGGATATTTGCGTTGGGACATATACACGCTGACCGTCTCGCCGTCGCCCTTTCTGAGCGTTACGCTGTCCTTTGAAAAGTCGATGACGTTTTGCAAATTGACTATGTAGCTCGCGTGCGAATATATGAAGCAGTCCGGCTGACCGGTCTTGGCTATCCAGTCCTTGAGCCTGACTGCGGTTGCATATTCGGCGTCTTTGGTTATGAGCAATGCGCCGTAACGTCTGTTTTCGATATAGAGTATGTCCTTTGTCTTTATCTTCTTTACTATATCGTGAGTTTCGAGAATTATCGTTTTGCTCAGCGTTCGGTATTCCTGAACCGCCTCGGAAAGATTTTTGTTGAAGCGGTTGACATCGATGGGCTTTGACAAATATCTGAAAACGTTTATGCGCATCGCATCGTCGAGATATCGCGGGAACGAGGTCAGAACGATTATTAGCACATCGGGATTCTGCTTCTTGAGCTCTGCGGCGAGCTCGAGCCCGCTCATGTCGGGCATCTCGATATCGATAAATGCAATGTCGTATTTATGCCGACCGTCAAGTATAAACTTTCCCGATTGGCGGCAATCTATGTTGAAGCCGGCCGAGTTTTCCCTTTCCCATGAGCACAGCAGCTTTTTTACCTGCTCGACTATTTCCGCGCTGTCGTCGCAGACAAGTATATCAATCAAAAGAATCACGCTCCTGTAAATATTATAGCATATTTTGCCGAAAAAGCAAACAGAAAAAGCGTAAAATGCCGTTGGGCATTATTGTTTACGGAGTGTCGGTCACACCCCGAATAAAGTTTTGCGGCCTCGGCAAATTAAAGCTCCTGAAAACATCGTTTTTGCCAAAAAACTCATCGTTTTTGCAAAAATTCCCACTTTCGGCTCCGAATACGTTAAAATTAAGCTGCCTTAAAAAGAGGCATGAATTTCGAATCCTACCTCCAAATATACTCCTATAAAGAAAGCGGACAAGGCACAGACCCTGTCCGCTTTCTTTATTATTTATTTACCACATTTATCGGTTCGCCCTTGACGAACGCTCTGAGGTTTTCTTCGACTATTCCGACGAGCCTCGTCCTCGTCTCGAATCCCGCCCATGCGATGTGCGGGGTTATCAGGCAGTTATCGCATTTGAGCAGCGGATTATCATCTTTCGGCGGCTCGGTCGAGAGAACGTCCACTCCCGCGCCCGCTATCCTGCCGGAGTGCAGTGCGTCGGCGAGCGCCTGCTCGTCAACAACGGGGCCGCGTGAGGTGTTTATCAGAAACGCGCTCGGCTTCATCTTCTCTATGAACCGTGCGTTCACCATTCCCGTCGTCTGCGGGGTCAGCGGGCAGTGAAGGGTCACAAAATCGGACTTTTCGAGCAGCTCGTCTGTTTCGACAAATCTCACCTCGCCGTCGCGGTCTCCGACTTTCGCGGAGCGCGAGTTTGCGAGCACGTTCATGCCGAAAGCTTCCGCTATTTTGGCTGCCGCCTTTCCTATCTTGCCGTAGCCTATTATGCCCAAGGTCTTGCCCTGAAGCTCCGTGAGCGGGGATTTCCAAAAGCAGAAGTGCGGGCAGCTGCTCCATTCGCCGGCGTGCACCGCCTCGCTGTGCAGAGCGACGCGGTTTGTGTGCTCGAGGATGAAAGCGAACACGAGCTGAGCCACCGCCGAGGTGCTGTAGCAAGGCACATTAGAGACCGGTATACCCCTTTCGCGCGCAAAATCAACGTCCACAACATTGAAGCCCGTGCTCAGCAGGGTGATGAACTTCAGCTCCGGCAGAGCGGCTATAGTCTCCGCGTCTATGGGAGTTTTGTTGGTTATGATAATATCGCAGCCGGCTGCGCGCTCGACTATCTTCTCCTTGGGTGTGCGGTCGTAGACCGTATAGGTGCCGAATTCGTTGAGAAAATCCCAGCTGAGATCTCCGGGGTTTGTCGTGTAGCCGTCAAGAATTACTATTTTCATTCTGTGTTTCCTTTCCGTTATTTTTTGCGTTGAGTATCGACGCGCAGCAGTAGAGCGCGGCGCAGAAAACCTGCGGCATAATATCTCCGACCAGCCAGAGCCTGCGCTTGTCGGCATATTCAATGCTGTCGCCGAGTAATATTTTCAGCGTGTAGGCGAGCAGGAACATTTTGTCGAGATTGTTCGCCACCATTTTCAGCAGGTCGAGGCTCAAGCCCTTGTCGAGCTTTTCGCTCAGCTCGTCTATCTTCGTGCCGTATTCCTCGGTAATGAGCGCCGTGACGCTTTCGTTTATGAGCTTGTCGAGGCTTGCGACGGTGTACTCCTCGCGTGTGCTTATGCCGAAGATATCGGCGGCGGTCTCAGCACAGTAGAGGACGTTGGAGTTGAACTCGAACGGTCTGTCGTCATATCCGCGCAGGAAGCTCAGTACGCTCTCGCGCCCGCTTTTCTCTATCCTGCCCGCGCTCGGAAGCCCCGAGAAAACAGCGTCGAATTTCTTCGCGCAGTAGGGCTCAAACGGAGCGATCTTGTATTTTTCGTATTTCTTGAACGCATAGTAATAACCGTCGAGCAAATCGAAAGCCTTATATGCGTCGAGCTCGCCCTGGCGGATGTTTCCGCGCGACATATCGCCGTCAAACATCAGCATTCCGCCGAAGACGTCGTTGAGCGGCTTCTTGCTGCTGATGTATTTGAACGAGACATTGTCCGCCTCGCCGAATTTCGCGCCGGGGTTCTTGCCGATGTTGACGACAACAATATCGTCCGCGCCCGCTTCAATGGCCATTTTGACGGGCATATTGTCGGAATATCCGCCGTCGACAAAAGAGGAGTCTCCGATTTTGTATGACTTCATGAACGGGAACGCAGCCGCGCTCGCGAGCACGTAGTCTGCGGCCTTGCCCTCCGGGATATCCTCGATAAATACTTCAACGGGCTTTATCTTCGGAAACATCGTCGTAACCAGTCCGAAGCGTATGGGCGAGGTGCGAAGCTTTTCCTCGTCCATGAGCGATTTAACGCGCTCCTGGAGCGGGGTATAGTCCGCTCCGCCCTTGAAAATAGCCTCTTTTGCGAGTTCCTTTATGTATTCTTCACGGTCGGGGTTTTCTTCGTCGGACATATTGACGAAATTCTGAAACACGCTGTCCATGCTCATGTTTTCCCAAATGTCGAGCGCCGCGTCGAAGTTGTTGAGCGCCATGAGTGCGCCGTTGAGCGCGCCGACCGATGTGCCGACAACTATGTCGGGGGTGAAGCCCATCACACGGCGGATATATGCCGGATTTGGATCCTGCGGAGCGTTTCCGGCGTTCTGTGGATTCAGATCTGCCGCTTGTGTTTGCTGGTTCATATCTTTATATTCAGATGAATTCTGATCTTCGTAATCTGCCATGAAAATTCCTCCTGTTGTGATGTAATGACGATATTTTTATCCGTTCTTACGGATTATGATATTATTATATCATAATGCGGGCATATGTTAAAGATATTTGCGTTAAATTTATGCTGTTTGAGTTGAAAAGATTTGAAATATGTTATACAATTATATGCAAACTTTTTTTGAGGTGAAGGCTTGAAAAAGCATTGGACACGAAGCGGCATAATGAATGCCGCGGGCTTAGCGCTCCTTATATCCGCCGCGGCCGTATCGGTGGTGGTCTATCTGTTGAGATACGATCAGCTGTGGCTCTGGTATAAGGCCTATCAGGAAAAGCTGCTCGAGGCTGAGCAGTTCATACAGTCGCTCGGCGTAAGCTGGAAGTTTGTGCTCGCTATGCTGATTGTATTCTTTGTGCGTACCTTCGTCCCGTTTTTGGCGGTCTCGGCTATCTGCGTTTTTACAGGCGCCGTTCTTCCGTCCTATTGGGCTATGGCGGTCAACTTTCTCGGTATCATCATGATGATGACCATAAAATATTTCGAGGGAAAACGCTTCGGCAGCGGCAACGCGTGGAAGATGATTAGCCGAAACGAGCGGGCGCGCAGGATAATCGAGAACTCGGGCAAGGTCAACAAGGCTCTGCTCTTTGCCCTGCGTCTCATCCCCGGATTTCCTCTCGGGAGCGTCAGCCGAATTTACGGCTCGCTGAAGTTCCCGTATTGGCAGTTCATCCTGCTCTCCGCGGCAGGCTTTGCGCCGAAGCTGCTGTCCTATACTTTCATGGGTACAAATGTGTTCGACCCTCTCTCCAAGGCGTTCCTTGTGCCCCTGGTGATAGTGCTGACCATAAGCGGAGTGTCTCTGCTGTGTGTCAACCTCATATGGCTTTTAGTTGAAAAGAGCGTTTCAAGCTCAAAGAAAAATAAAGATAATTAATATCACGGAAACGAGGTAGGTTTATGTATACCACAGATGTTTTGAAAAAGAGAATGATCGACGGCGCCTATGACGCAGAGCTGACGAGGCTCTATCCCGCGGGCACAATCGATGCCCAGAGAAAGCGCTATTGCCGCGTTATCGGCGAGTTCGAGGAGTTCTACGGAGAGGGCCGCGAGGCGGGATTCTTCAGCGCACCCGGCAGAACCGAAATAGGCGGAAATCATACCGATCATAACCACGGCCGAGTACTCGCCGCGAGCGTCAACCTCGACGCTATAGCCGTCGCCGCAAAGAGCGAGGGCACCGTAGTCAACGTCAAGAGCGAGGGCTACGCCATGGACACAGTGGATATCAGCGACCTTAAGCCGCACGAAAAGGAGTTCGGCAAGTCGAGAGCCCTTGTGCGCGGCGTATGCTCTGAGTTTAAGCGCCGCGGCTACAACGTCGGCGCATTTGACGCAACTACTGCCTCCGACGTGCTCTCCGGCTCGGGACTTTCGTCCTCTGCGGCGTTTGAGGTCTTACTCGGAACTATAGTAAACCATCTGTTTAACGACGGAAAGGTCAGCGACGTTGAAATAGCGCAGATAGCGCAGGCGGCGGAGAACAAATTCTTCGGCAAGCCCTGCGGTCTGCTCGATCAGATGACAAGCTCCGTCGGCTCGTTTGTCGAGATAGATTTCGCCGACCCCGCAAAGCCCGTTATCGAGAAGGTTAACTTCGATTTTGCCTCCTGCGGCTATGCCCTGTGCATAGTGGACACCGGCGGAAGCCACTCCGACCTCACCGACGAGTACGCCGCCGTGCGCAAGGAGATGGAGAGCGTTGCGGCATATCTCGGCAAGAGCGTTCTGCGCGAGGTTGACGAGAGCGAGTTTGTGAAGAATATCGCCGATATCCGTTCCTCCTGCGGAGACAGAGCCGTGCTTCGCGCCATGCATTTCTACGGCGACAATGCCCGCGTCGAAAAGCAGGCGGCCGCGCTCAGAGCGGGAGACTTCAAAACCTTTATGAAATATATAATCGAGAGCGGCCGCTCCTCTTATATGTATAACCAGAATGTCTATTCGTGCAAGAAGGCAGCCGAGCAGCCCGTTTCGCTCGCGCTGTCGCTTAGCGAAAAGCTCCTTGACGGCTGCGGCGCGTGGAGAGTCCACGGCGGCGGTTTCGCGGGAACAATTCAGGCCTTTGTACCGCTCAATAAGCTTGATGAGTACAAAGACCTGATGGAAAGAGTATTCGGTTCGGGTTCGTGCTATGTTCTCTCGGTTCGCCCGGTGGGCGGCGTAGAGCTGTAATTTATCCTATTGATGAGCCTCAGGATTGCTCCTGGGGCTCAATGCCGGGATAGAGGACTTCGTGAATGTCGTGCTTGATATTCGCCCAGTTTACTATCAGAACCTCAACGCCGTTTATCTTTGTCAGCGGGGTCTTGTTTCTGGGTATGATAGCCTCGGTGACGGGCCATTTGAGATATCCCGCGTAGGTCGTTGCCTGCCCGATTATTTCGCTCTTTGTAAAGTCTGTGCTTACGAGCGGGAGGACTTGGTCGAGGAATTTTGTACCTTTGCTCAGCAGAGTAGAGTAGCTTTCTGTCGAGTACATCTTCTTGAACTTTGTGAATATGGACAGGAGAATGGTTCTCTGGCGCTCGGTTCTCGCTCGGTCGCTGTCTATATCGCGCAGACGGGCATATTCCAAAGCCTCGTTGCCGTTGAGATGATATGTTCCGGCGCCGTTTATTACGGTGCCGTTCTGACGAAGTATCGGAGCAAGAGCGTTTATCTCCGCCTCCGTCAGCGCGATATCCACTCCGCCGAGCGCATCAACGGCCTTGATAAAGCCGTTGAAGTCTATGCTCACATAGTGGTCGATTCTTATCTTGTAGTTCTGCTCTATAGTGTCAATGAGCAGCTTCGCTCCGCCGTAGGCGTGCGCCGCGTTGAGTCGGGCGTTGCCGTGGCCGGGAATTGAGACATAAGTGGCTCTCGAAAGGGAGACGAGCTTTATGTCGTTTTTAAGCTTGTTTATCGAGACGATTATTACGGAGTCGGCGCGGGGATAATATTTTGACCCCTTGCCGAGATCGCGTCCTATGAGCAGGATATTTATGATGTTGTCGTTATACCACATACGCGGATCGTCTATATTTTCGGATATATCCTTGTCCGCCTCGGGGTCGGAGATGTTCTCGGTGAACTCGGGATTTATTTCCTTGGTCTCCTCCTCGTAGTTGACCTTGCTCAGATAGTGGTTGAACGTGATTATTCCCGCAGTCAGCGGAATCGCTATGACGAGAAGAACTACGCCCAATATAATCAGAGCTCTGTTCTTCATCTTTTGCTTTTTACGGCGGCTGCGGTGATGGTGGTGATGGTGATGATGCGACTGACTCATTGCTATCTCTCCAATACTCTACTTATTTTGCCATTTATTATAATACTCTATATTCTCGTAATTTTCAACTCAAAAATAGAGAGGAAGATGTAACTTGCTCAAAAATAAAGATTTAAAAGCCGTAGTTTTGGCGCTCGCCGCCGCAAACGGTACCTCGGGCAACGAAAACGAGGCGGCTTTGCTTGCAAAATCCATGCTCGAGGAGTATATGCCCGCGCATATCGACGTGCTCGGCAGCGTCTGCGGAGACACGGGCGGCGACGGAGTGCATATCCTGCTCGACGCGCATATTGACAGAATCGGAATGACGGTTACCGCCGTTGACGACAGCGGCTTTATAAAATTTGCGCGTGTGGGCGGAATTGACGCGCGCGTCCTCGCCGCGGAGCAGGTCACCGTCTGGGGTGACGAGCCTCTTTTCGGCGTTATAATCTCGACCCCGCCGCACCTCGCCTCCGGCGACGATGACAAAAAGGCGAAGAAAACAGACGACCTCGCCATAGACGTGGGCATGACCGCCGACGAGGTCAAAAAAATCGTGCGCCCCGGAATGCGGATTACAGTCAACAGCACTCCGAAAGAGCTGCTCGGCGAGAGGGTCTGCTGCGCCGCGCTCGATGACAGAGCGGGCGTTGCGGCGATACTGCGCTGCCTTGAACTGCTTAAAGGCAAAAATCACGGCTGCCGCATAAGCGTCTTGTTTTCGTCTCAGGAGGAGACGGGCGGCAGCGGCGCGATAGCCGGCGGCTTTGCGGCCGCTCCCGATGAGGCAATAGCCGTTGACGTGAGCTTCGCCATGGCTCCCGGACTCAAAAAGGAGAAGTGCGGAAAGCTCGGCGGCGGCGCGATGATAGGCTTCTCGCCCTCGCTCGATTATTCTATGTCCCGCACCCTTGAGCGCATCGCCGACGAAAACGGCATAGCGCGCCAGAGCGAGATTATGAGCGGAAGCACGGGCACCAACGCCGACGGTATTCAGACGGCGGGAAGCGGCGTTCGCATGGGACTTATCTCCATTCCGCAGAGAAATATGCACACGGCGGCCGAGATAGTCGACCTCAACGATATCGAATCGGTTGCAAGACTCATGGCGGCATATATAATCGAAAGGGGGCGCGCATAATGCTTGAACTGCTCGAAAAGCTCTGCTCGATAGGCGGCGTATCCGGCAGGGAGGATAAGGTGCGCGAGTTCATAATCTCCGAGATAGACGGCTTTGCCGATTGGCGCGTCGACCCTCTCGGCAATCTTATCGTGCACAAAAAAGGAAAGAACCCCGCGAAGAACAAAGTCATGTTTGACGCCCATATGGACGAGGTCGGCATGATAGTCACCTATATAACCGACGAGGGTATGTTGAAATTTTCGGCAGTCGGCGGTATCGACCCGCGCGTGTATCTCGGCAGGAGCGTTAAGGTCGGTGACAGAGGAATAAGCGGCGTTATCGGCCTGAAGCCTATTCATATGCTCTCAAAAGAAGAGGAGCTCGATATGCCCAAGGGCGACGAGATGTATATAGATATCGGCGCGGAGTCGGCGGACGAGGCGCGCGAATATGTCTCTTTGGGCGATACGGTCGTGTTCGATTCGGGAATAAGACAGTTCGGCGACGGCTTCGTTCAGGGCAGGGCGCTCGATGACAGAATGGGCTGCGCCGTGATGATAGAGCTGATAAAGAGCGAGCTCGAGTACGACGCGGACTTCTCGTTCAGCGTTCAGGAGGAGATAGGCACGCGCGGCGCACAGACCGCGGCTTTCTCCGTAAGACCCGATTACGCCATAGTCCTTGAGACTACCACAGCCGCGGATATCCCCGGAGTCGAAGGCGAAAAGCGCGTCTGCGCGTTGGGCGAGGGCGCGGTAGTCGGTTTTATGGACAGGGGAACTATCTATGACAGCGCACTCTATGAGCTTGCGTTTAAAAAAGCCGAGGAAAACGGCATAAAGATACAGACAAAGACTATGGTCGCCGGCGGAAACGACGCAAGGACCATCCATGTCAGCGCGGGCGGAGTCAGGACGCTTGCAATTTCGCTCCCGTGCAGATATCTCCATTCGCCCTCCTGCGTGATAAAGCTCAGCGACGGAGACGAGGTTCTCCGCCTTGCAAGGGTTATGCTCGAGGAGCTTGCCGATGCTTAAACAGGCTAAGGAAAAACAGCTTTCGGACTTTTGCCGCCGCGATGCGTTCGGCACGAAGATAGCCGGATATTTTAAAACCTATTCGGACGGTTTTCCGGGCGTTCGCTTCTGGATTCAGGAAAACGGCGGAAATGCCGTCACCGCCGCAGTTTGCCGCGCCTATGACAGCGTGGTTCTGAGTGCCGCGCCCGAAGCCGATTTCGAGGAGCTTGTGCAGTTTCTCCGCATGATAGGCTTCTCGACGCTCTCGTGCGAGGAGAGCGTGTGCAAAAGGCTCGGACTTTCGCCGACTCGAAGCGGCAACATAGTTCGCTTCGAGCGCCTTTTGCGCCCTCTGCGCGGCGAGGCTGCGATGCCGAGATACCCGGATTTGCGCGAGGTTTATTCGCTGCTCACGGCATCGGGCTTTGACCGTCTCGGCGAGCGAAACGAGTGGATAGCCGATGTGTCAAGGCGCATGAATGCCGGGGCGGCTCGGTGGAGCGTGATATATGGCGGCGAAACGCTCGCCGCCTGCGCCTGTGCGCTGTTTGTCGCCGATTCCGCAGTGTTTTTAGGCTGCGTTGCAGCGCGTGAGAATATGCGCGGCAGGGGACTCGGAAGCGAGGCGGTGCTGACGCTCGCCGACAGGTATGCATCCGAGGGCAGGAGAGCCGAGCTCTTCTGCAAGGACGGCAGCATAGTTGAGTTTTATAAAAAATCGGGCTTCGCGCCCGTCGGCAGATGGGCCGAATACGATTCAGAACAGGAAATATAACATGGAACAGACATTTTTTAAATTTGATGACAAGATACTTAAAGCCTCCGAAAGAGCTCTCGAACGCGCCGAACACAGCTTCTCGCGCATAGAGAGAAATACGGAATACAATCAGCAGAAGGTGCTCTCCGCTTTTATAGAAAACAGGGTCAGCGAGAGCCATTTCACCGAGACCACCGGCTACGGCTACGGCGACCGAGGACGCGAGACGCTCGATAAGGTTTTTGCAAGCGCATTCGGCGCCGAGGCGGCGCTCGTGCGTCACAGCTTCGCCTGCGGCACGCATACGCTCGGCGTTGCTCTCTTCGGGCTTCTGCGCCCCGGCGATACAATGCTCAGCGTCACGGGTCAGCCCTATGACACGATTCATCCCGTTATCGGTATAAAAGGCGATGGCATGGGCTCGCTCAGGGACTTCGGCGTGAAGTACGAGCAGGTTGACCTCAATTCGGACGGTGAGCCCGATATCCCCGCGATAACCGAGGCGGTGAAGGCAAAACAGCCAAAGATAGTATATATCCAGCGTTCGCGCGGCTATACTCTGCGTCCGAGCCTTTCGGTAGAGAAGATAGCGGAGATATCAAAGGCCGTCAAGAGCGTGTCGGATTCCATAGTTTTTGTCGATAACTGCTACGGCGAGTTTGTCCAGCGCGTCGAGCCCGTGCAGGTCGGCGCGGATATAATGGCGGGCTCGCTCATAAAGAACGCCGGCGGCGGAATAGCCAAAAACGGCGGCTACATAGCGGGCAAGGCGGATCTCGTTGAAAAATGCGCCTACAGAGCCACGGTGCCCGGACTCGGCAGAGAGGTCGGCGCGTCGCTCGGTCAGAACAGAGAACTGTTTATGGGCATATTCAACTCGCCCCATATAGTCGGCGAGGCGCTCAAGACCGCAGTCTTTGCCGCCGCGCTCTTTGAGGAATTCGGCTTTGCCGTCACCCCGACGAGCGCTGAGGAGCGTTTCGACATCATTCAGACTGTTCTTTTGAGAACGCCCGAGGCACTTATCGCCTTCTGTCAGGGAATGCAGGCGGGCGCGCCGGTCGATTCGTTCGTCGTGCCCGAGCCGTGGGATATGCCCGGCTATGACAGTCAGGTTATCATGGCGGCGGGCGCGTTCACCATGGGCTCGTCCATTGAGCTCTCTGCGGATGCTCCGCTGAGAGAGCCCTATGCCGCATGGATGCAGGGCGGCTTCAATTTTCACAGCGCCAAGACGGGCGTTATGCTCGCGGCGCAGGCTATGCACGACAGGGGACTTATCTGATGAGTGATTTTAAAGGAATAACCCGCGATACGCTTTTTCTCATGCAGTTGAACCGCTTCAACGATTCGAAGGCGTTCTATGAGGAGAACAAAGAGAAAATAAAGGCGGATATGACGGTGCCTGTGCGCCAGATAGCGGCGGCATTCGGCGATATGATGCTGAAAATCGATCCGTTTATGAATACCGTGCCCACAAAGATGGTGTCAAGGGTGCGCCGCGATACGCGCTACACCCATGATAAGCACCTCTACCGCGAGAATATGTGGATAATGTTCATGCGCCCGAAAAAAGAGTGGCGTATGTATCCGTGTATGTGGTTCGAGGTCACGCCGAGCGCGTGGTCGTGCGGAGTCGGCACGTTTGAGACCTCGGCGGACTACATGGAGGTTTTCAGGGAGCATCTGCGAAATGACCCGCAGGGCTTCAAAAAGGCAACGAGGTCGGCGCTCGGCACGGGAGCAGTGCTCGACGCCGAGTGCTACAAGCGCCCGAAACCCGGCTGCCCCTCAGGGCTCGAGGATTTCTATAACGCGAAATATTTCTATTTTATATTTTCCTCCGACGAGCTCTCCGCGATAGAGAGCGACGAGATAATAACCCGCCTTGAGGGTATATATAAAAAATTCGCGCCGATGTACAAATTCCTGCGCGATGTTTCGGACGACTATTTTAAAACACATCAGTGATGAATGAAAGGAGCTTCGATATGAGCCTTAACCCCGAAGATTACAAGGAACCGAGATGCCTGAGCTGCACAGACTTCTATTATCCGGACGAAAACGCCAATGTGACTCCGATACCCGTTGACCGCGTGGTGGACAGGCTCGATATCCTGCTCTCCCATAACGATATGCCCGCGGCTCGCAGGCATCTGGAATATTGGCTCTCCGAGGCGCGCATGGGCGGCGATAAGCGCGGCGAGCTTGCGGTGCTCAACGAGCTTATGGGGCTCTACCGCAAAATGGGTTTGAAGGACAAAGCGTTTGAGAGCGCGGAAAAGGCGGATGAGCTTGTAAAAAATTTATCTCTCGGCGGCTCGATAACCGCCGCCACGGTCAGTCTCAATGCAGCCACCGTCTGCGAGGCGTTCGACCGCCCGCATGAGGCTCTCGAGCGCTACGGCGAGGCGAAGAGCATATATGAGGACTTTCTGGAGCCCACGGATTCGCGCCTCGGCGGACTCTATAACAATATGGCGCTCGCGTGCGTGTCGCTCAAGGAATACGACCGCGCGAGGGAGCTCTATCAAAAGGCGATTGAGGTCATGAGCGCATTGCCGGGCGGCAAGCCCGAGACGGCGATAACCTATCTCAATCTCGCAAACGCCGCAGAGGCGCAGCAGGGGCTTGAAAACGCTGACGGGTTTATCTCCGACTGCCTGCAAACGGCGGAGGAGCTTCTGCTCGACGAGTCAAACGCGCAAGACGGCAACTACGCCTTCGCCTGCGAAAAATGCGCCCCCACTTTTGAATATTACGGCTGGTTTATGACAGCCGAAGAACTGAAAAGGAGGTCTGACGGGATATATGAAAGGACTTGAGCTTTCAAAAAGGTTTTATGAAACCTACGGCGCGCCGATGCTTAGCGAGAAGTTCCCCGAGCTTGAGGATAAGCTTGCCATAGGTCTTGTCGGCGACGGCTCGGAGTGCTTCGGCTATGACGACGATATCTCGCGCGACCATGATTTTGAACCGGGCTTCTGCATTTTTGTCCCGGATGATATCGACAGCCGCACGGAGTTTCGGCTCGAGCGCGCCTATGCGAAGCTCCCCAAGAGCTTTGAGGGTGTGGACAGGCTTAAAATAAGCCCCGTCGGCGGCAGCCGCCACGGAGTGATAAAAACGGGCGACTTCTATTTGGCAAAAACCGGCTCGCGCACGGGCTTTACTACCCTTGAGCAGTGGATGACCGTGCCCGACAGCTGCCTTGCGGCGGCGACAAACGGCGAGGTTTTCCGCGACGGTCTCGGCGAGTTTTCGCGCATACGTCGGGCTTTTCTCGATATGCCGCAGGATGTCCGGCTGAAGAAGCTTGCGGGTCATCTGATAATGGCGGCGCAGGCGGGACAGTATAATTTCAAGCGCTGTATATCCCACGGCGAGACGGGCGGCGCTCAGCTCTCCATGATAGAGTTTGCCGATCACGCCATGTCTGCGGTGTTCCTGCTCAACAGAAAATACCGTCCGTTTTATAAATGGACGTTCAGAGCCATGCGCGAGCTTGAAAAGCTCTCGGAGCTTGCCGATACATTTGAATTTCTTATATCGTCGGACAATGAGCCCGCGACCGCGTCTGCAAAGGCCGACATAGTCGAGGACATAGCCTCGATGATAATAACGGAGCTTCAAAATCAGGGGCTGACGGACGCCGTATGCGGCGACCTCGAAAAGCACGCCTATTCCGTCAACGACAAAATAGCCTCCGCGAAGCTCAGAACAGTGCATATTATGGCGGGAGTGTGATTTTATGACAAAGACAAATGCAATGCGAATGCTCGACAGAGCGAAGATAAAATACGAGGTGCTCGAATATGACTACGACGAGAGCGATTTAAGCGGAGTCCATGCGGCGGCCGCGCTCTCGCTCGACCCGAAGCAGGTATTTAAAACCCTTGTCACGCGCGGGGGAAAGAGCGGACTTTTTGTGTTCTGCATCCCCGTCGGCGCGGAGCTCGATCTCAAAAAGAGTGCTAAATGCGCGGGAGTCAAGAGCCTTGAGATGATCCACGTCAAGGAGCTTATTTCATTGACTGGCTATATGCGCGGCGGCTGCTCGCCGATAGGCATGAAAAAGCAGTATCCGACGTTTATAGACTCGACCGCAGCCGATTACGAAAAGATATATGTCAGCGCAGGTCAGCGCGGACTCCAGCTCTGCCTCAATCCGAAGGAGCTTGCCGCTTTTGTCAAAGCGGATTTTTGCGATGTCACTGCCGACTGACTTTATAAATAACCGATTGTTTAAAAAAGCACCTTATTGTGCTTGACGGGAGTAAAAAACAGCTGTTCGGTATGTTATACTCATTTTACAGATATTTTATCGGGGACATATATGGCAGAGTTTAGGGACGGAAAACTGAAAATAGACTCGAAACGGTCCGCGTTGGAGGCGTTGCTTGACATTTCCATCGTCGCAATGCTTACCGTTCTGTTTGCGTTTAACAAGCAGGTAGAGGGAGAGAACTATATCTATTACATCACCTTTTTTGCGGTAATAGGTCTAAGTTTCCTTGTGAGTATACTCGGCAGAGCCACCGTCTCCGTGAAGCTGCCGACGATATGGTACGGCGTGTTCATTGTTCTCTGCGCGCTCTCATCGGTCTGGGCTCTCTATGACCCGAATTTATCCTTGAGATACATCTCGAGAATGGTTCAGGTCTTGTTCATATGCTTCTGCATTACCCTCTATATAAAAACGCGCGAGGATTTTGAGCGCTTTACAATGCTCTTTACGGCGGCTGTAATGATAATGATTTTTTCCGTATTTGTCAGAACGCCGTATGCCCTGTGGTTTTCGGGCTTCTTCGGGCGCATAAACAACGAAAATGTTACGGGCAACAACATAAACACGCTCGCTTATATCTGCGTCGTCGCCGTGGCGATATCGTTTTGCAAGGCATACTATTATAAGAAACGCGCCTACTATCTCTGCACGGCGTTTGAGTTGCTCTATATAGTTCTCTCGTCGTCGAGAAAAGCTCTTTTTATCGTGGCGTTTTTGCTCTTTGCCATGCTGATATTCTATGTCAACAAGCGCTTTTATCTTTTGAGGCTTGCGCTGATGATTGCTGCTGCCGTCGGCATCGCAATAGCGTTTTTGAAGGTTCCGGCGCTCTATAACGCGGCGGGCTTCAGGCTCGAAAAAATGCTGAATTATATTGTCAATAACGATACCATGGCCGACGGAAGCCTTGCACTGCGAAAGGGCTTCGGCGAGATATCCTCGCAGATATTCTATTCTCATCCGATTATCGGTATCGGACTTGCCAATAACGCTCATCCGATAGAACAGGCCTACGGGCTTTCCGTCTATGCTCACAATAACTATCTCGAGCTGGCGTCGGGACTCGGAATCGTCGGACTGATAACATATTATTGGTATTATATATATCTTCTTGTCGGCTTGGGTCGCAGAGCCTATAGGGGCGAGAGACTCTGCGTTACGATGTTTCTTCTGCTTGCGGCAACGGCCGTGGGCGAGACTGCGATAGTCTCGTATTACGATTACAATGTTCAAATTATGCTGACTCTGTGCTTCTGCGCGATGAAGCTCAAGGACGAAAAAAAGAAAACATATATGAATCTTGAATGAGGGTGCGTCTGTTATGAAAATCGCCGTTGCGGGCGTGGGCTATGTGGGACTTGTTACCGCAGTCACTCTTGCCGATATCGGGCACGATGTAATATGCCTCGATATAGACAAAAACAAACTGAAAATGCTCAATGAGGGAGTCTCTCCCATCTATGAATACGGTCTCGAGGAGCTTATGCTCAAAAACCGCGAGCGTCTCACATTTACGGACGATGTGACGAGGTACGCCGAGGCGCAGGTCATTATTATAGGCGTCGGAACTCCCGAAAAAGAGGACGGCTCCGCCGACCTCGGTGCAGTGTTCGCCGTTGCGGACAGTGTGGCCGACAATTGCAGCGACGAAACGGTTGTGGTCGTCAAATCGACCGTGCCCATAGGCACCTGCGAGAGCGTGCGCCGCAGAATAAGCGAGCGCCGCCCCGGGCTTCGCTTCTACGTTGTCTCGAACCCCGAGTTTCTATCCCAGGGCACGGCGGTCAGAGATACCTTCAATGCCGACAGAATAGTTGTCGGTGCGGACGACGAACAGGCTTTCGGGATTGTCGAAAGAATGTACGCGCCGCTAGAGCTGCCGATAGTCCGCGTCGGCGTGCGAAGCTCCGAGATGATAAAATATGCCTCTAACGACTTCCTTGCGCTGAAAATCTCTTATATAAACGAGATAGCCAATTTCTGCGAGATAGTCGGGGCAGATATTGAAGAAGTCGCGCAGGGAATGGGAATGGACAGAAGAATAGGCTCGAAGTTCCTCAATGCCGGGATAGGCTACGGCGGCAGCTGCTTCCCGAAGGACACAAAGGCGCTCAATTTCCAGAGCGACCACGCCGGAGTGAAGCTCAAGACCGTGAAGGCGACTATAGACGTCAACCGCGAGCAGAGGACAAGGCTTATCGACAAGGCACGCAGATTTTTCCCTAATTTCAGAGACGTGCGCGTGGCGATAATAGGGCTTACCTTCAAGCCCGGTACGGACGATTTGCGCGAAGCGCCCGCAAAGCAGAATATAGACATACTTCTCAACGAGGGCGCGGACGTAGTCGCGTGGGATCCTCTCGGCGCGGACAATTTCAAGAGCTGCTATCCCGAGTGCAAAATTAAATTTGCCTCGGATATAGACGAAGCCTTGACAGACGCGGATGTTTGCTTCATAATGACTGAATGGGTGCAGATAGTTGAATATCCGCTCGACAACTACAAAAAATATATGAAGAAGCCTCTTGTTTTCGACGGCAGGAATTGCTACAGGCTTTCCGATGTTGAAAAGAGCGAAATGTTCTACGATTCAATAGGAAGAAGGATAGTCGATACTCTCTTGAGATTTGATAAATTGGGGGATAAGTGATTGAACAGGATAGTTAAAAAGGATACCGACAACGACGGAGTGGAAATAAACATAATGTATGTGTTCGGCCTTCTTATCAGGAGGCTTTGGCTGCTGATGCTCGTCGGGCTGATAGTCGGTGCGTCCTGCGCCGGGATAACCAAGCTCGTCGAGGAGCCGACTTATACATCGAGCATGACCTTTATCGTCAACAACAAGTCCGAGAAGGATCTCTCGTCCTCGGGGGACAATTCCGTCTCCTATAACGATATGTCCGCCTCCGCTTATATGGCAAATACCTTCGTCCATCTTATGACGGGGCGCACCATGTGCAATGCCATTGCCGCCGAGTGCAAGGCTTATCCCAAGACCGCGGATGAGGTTGAGGAGATGATAGCCGCGTCCCGCAAGACGGACAGCAGCATTATCGATATGACCGTCACCGCCGGCTCGCCCGAGGAGGCCTATGAGCTCGCGCAGGCCGTCAAGGATACATATAAGGATGTCGTTCAGGTCTATTCGGGCGGAAGCATTCATCTCTGCGATATGCCCGAGCTCCCGACGGAGCCGGACAAGTCCGTCGGCATTACTCGCAACGCCATTATCGGCGCACTTGCGGGTGCGGTCATCTGCGCGCTCATTATAATAATCAGGGATTCCGCGCGCAACACCGTCAGAAGCCAGGAGGATATCCAGAACAAGCTCCAGCTCAATGTTATCGGCGAGGTGTCGCAGGTGCCCGGCGGCGAGCGCTTCTATAAGAAGTCCGCGCACGGAGACAGGGAACTGCTGATAACCGATAAGGCCTGCGGCTTCGCGTTTATCGAGACCTATAAGGCGATGCGCACGAAGCTCGAGCTTCTCAACGGCAGACGCGGCTATAAGAGCTTTGTTATTTCGAGCGCAGGAGCCAACGAGGGCAAGACGACGGTCGCCGTCAACCTCTCTCTCGCTCTCGCACAAAACGGTTATTCCGTCCTGCTCATTGATGCAGACCTCAGAAAGCCGTCCGTGCTCAAGAATCTCGGTATAACAAATATTTCCGGCAACGGTATAGCCGATGTTGTCGGCAGGGTTAAAAATTCGAGCGATGCGATAAAATATATTGAAAAGTATAAGATTTTTGTCCTTGCGGGCGATGAGTGCATAGCGGATCCGACCGAGGTGCTCTCGAACGCCAAGACTGGCGAATTTATCGCGGCGGCAAAGGAGAAGTTCGACTATATCATTATCGATACGCCTCCCGCCGGAATAGTCGCGGACGCAGCTATCTGCGCCAAATATACGGATTCGTCAATCTTCGTTATCCGTGAGGACAGGTTCCCCGTGCCCGCGATACTCGAGGCTGTCAGCGACCTCACTCAGGGCGGCACCGACCTTGCCGGCTGCGTCTACAATATCTCGACCGACCGCAGCAGGGGCGGCTACGGCAGCTATTCCGTCTCGCGCCGCAGATACGGCTACGGCTACGGCAGGCATTACGGCTACGGCTACGGCAAGCACTACGGTTACGGCTACGGCTACGGCGGTCATGCCGGCTCGCGTGACAAGAAAGACAAATAAACAAAAAATTATCGACCTTCGGTTTACGAATCGAAGGTCGATTTTTTATCTTTTCGGCACTCCCTGCGGGAACATCAGCTTTTTCAGATCGCCCGCGCTCTTATCGCGCTGAGCCTCGGATATCGCCCCGTGCTCAAAGAGCGTGTCGAGCATTTTTATCTGTCGCTCATAGAGGTCTAATTTGTCTCCGCCCTTTCTCTGCGGCTGAACGCTCATGCCTGAACACCTCTTATCGTCGGCGCATAGAAGTCAAACAGCTCGCGCGCGACCTCGAGCGTGTCCTCCTCGGAGGGCTGCTCGGGCTTGTAGGTCGAGAGCCACTTGTTCTCGAATTTTTCAACGCTCCTGTAGAAAGACGTTCCGTCAAAGTCCTCGCGGTCGTTGTGGCGGCGCTTTGTGGCTGTAAATGTGCATTTGCGCTTTTTGAAATCTATCGCCATCTGCTCAAAGAACGAATACCAGCGCGGAAGATACAGGGTCTTTATCATGCCGCCCCACTCCTTCCATGCGTAGTCGTAGAGCTGCGACGAACGCGCGGGACCCCAAATGGTCAGCATATAGAGCTCATTGAGCTCGAAATTCTGTCTGTCCTTGTCGGTGCAGGCGTAGGCGTTTGCCTGCCTCACGTGCTCGCCGAGCGTCAGCTCCGGGCGGGTCATGAGCAGCCTGTCAACGTCCTCAAGCAGGCGCACGAAAGCGTTGACGCTCTTTTCGAACAGGGCGATGTTCTTGCTGTCGAATGCGCGGATGCTGCTCTTGTAGAGCTCTTTTGCGTAGTTGCTGAGCACCTGGCGCGTCAGGTCGCAGACATCGAAACGGTATCCGTCCGTGTCGGCGTGCTGAGCCTTGAGCAGGTTTTCGAGCGCGTCAAGCAGCTTTTTGTTGTCGTATCTCAGCTCGAATACATCATTCGGAGCGGTGTGGCGCTGCTCGTATGCAGGGCGGGCGCAGATTATCGACGCGGTCTCGCGCCCCGTGCAGCTCTTGCTGTAGCAGGTCTCATGCATACCCTTGACCGCCTCAAAGAGGCACTCCTCATCGCTGCCGTAACGGCGGCGGGCGTAGGCCTTGAGCCACGTGTCAAGCTCGGGTCTGTCGCTTCGCGTGAGCATATCCGAGGCGAGGTCGAAGTAGAGCGGGTTTTGGAAGATACCCTCCATGAAAAGTCCCGTGCCGACTATGTTCGGATATTTCTCTTTTTCTTTCGTAAATTTATTTTCGGCGAGGGCGTCTATCGAGCCGTGGAGAGTATTTCTGTCGCCGAAGTTGTTGAGTGTGCCGCTGATGAAATTATATCCCCAGAAGCCGTCGGTCGCTTCACATTTGCTGCCGTCGATGTCGAGAATGAGGAGCTTGTCTTTGTCGACTGCCTTGACTATCTGCTCGCGCAGTGACCATGCCTGCATGACCCAGACGGCCTGCGAGTCGAACGATGTGTACAGCTCCGAAATAGCCTTTCCGACGTTTTGAAGATATTTGTCGCCCTTTATCGGGGGCTTGTTCTCGTGGAACGGGTCGCAGGCGTAGTAGTGGTGCGCGCCGAAGAGCTGGCGCTGCTTTTCGAGCAGAGCGAGCCCGAATTTTTTGAAATTCCTGTCGAGGGGGTCTATCTGATAGGTCACGGGGAAGCCGCACCACGACGGGACATTGTAGGCGTTTGTGCGCGGAAGCACGCGAAGGATAGTTGACGGCACCTGACCCGAGCAGCCCTGCTGAATCGGGGTCATGCCGAGCTCAAGCTCGCGGTTTATTATCTTCTTTCCGAGCTCGAGGCGCTTGTCAACATATCCCTTGTCCGTCAGGCTGAAATAGCTGTCGAGATTGCCCATGAGCTGCCACGGAAAATATGCCGGGCCGCTTATGAAATTCAACGCGCCGTCGTCCGTGTAGCCGAGATCGCGCAGGGTATAAAAGAGCACCGCCTCGTAGCCGACTATGCTCAGCGGCATATTTATTCCGCGCATAGCCATGTAGTCTATCTCGCGCTCCCAGCGCTCCCAATCCCACCAGCGGGCGGAATACGAAAACGTGCAGTAGTTCATGTAGGCGCGTTTATCCTGCTCGATTATGCGAACGGTCTTGCCGCTTGGCAGGGGAGCGTCGGTGATATTGCCTATCCTGTCGTTGCCGCAGTGTGCAAGGTTTACATTGCAGCAGTCCTTCAGGTATCTGTAATATGCCATGGCAAGGCTTATCTTGCAGTCTCCGCGCAGAACTATTTTGCCGTCGCGGGCTTCTATTTCGTAAAAGCTCTTGCCCTCGCGCCTGTCCTCAATTTCGAGCGCGAATCTGTCGGCTATTTCCGGTGTGTTTCTTTTAATCAGCTCTTGCATCGGTTTGTCCTCCGGCTTCTTAGTTTATTCTGTATTTTTAAGCGTATTTTCACGCTGAAAAGTCGATTTGTTGAATTAGCGGCGGGGCTGTTGTGTTATAATCTAATGCGATCGGATTTTTTTGAAGGTGATACCATGAAAAGTAAAATGACCTCAAAGGGCAGGGCGATGACCGCCGCAGTCTGCGCTCTATCGTGCGCCCTTATAATCCTCGGCGCATTCATAAAGATACCCCTGCCGATGATATCGATAACACTGCAGCTCGAATTTGTTCTGCTCTCGGCTATGCTCCTCGGCGCGTGGCGCTCGGGGCTGAGCGTCGCGGCATATATAATTCTCGGTCTCTGCGGAGTGCCCGTGTTCACCTACGGCGGCGGAATCGCCTGTGTGCTGAAGCCGTCGTTCGGCTTCATAATCGGCTTTCTTGTCGCAGCCGTAGTCACGGGATACATAGTCGAGCATCTTAAAGAGCGCACATTTTGGAAGCTCTTTTTGGCCGCTATGGTCGGCACAGTGATCATATATGTTATCGGCACCGTGTATTTCTATTTTGTTACCCGACTGTATCTCAACACATATCCGGGCTTTATGAAAATGATGAGCGCCTGCGTGTTCACGACTTTCCCGAAGGATGCCGTGTTCTGTCTGCTGCTCGCGTTTATAGCAAAGCGCGTCTATCCCGCCATAAGAAAGTATATCACCTGCTGACTACCGAGTAGCCCAGCGTGATTTCGGCGGTGTTGCCGAGACTGTCCGTGTCCGTCTCAACAGCCTTGAGATAGACGAACAGACACTCCTGCCCGCTGCGCGACTGCCAGTCGGCGAGGCGCACCGCGGTGCGAAATATTGAAACGGGTCTGCCGTTTGGCGAGACAGCCGAATTGACTCGCTCAAATCTTGTTTGTGGCACAGCGTAAGTTTTGATAAAAGCCGCTTCCTCGCAGCTTCCGGGCTGCGGCGCGAAGCGGCTGTTTTTCATCGTCCAGAGGGCAAGGCTGTGCGTGAGCTGGCGCTCGTCCATCAGAGAAAGCATAACTCCGAGCCTCCGTGCCTTATGGCTTTTATACTTTTGAATATATCTCCCGCGTGACCTTTTTCATCTCGTCGAGCTGCCTCTCCATGTCCTCGACGAGCTTGAACTGCGTGCGGGAACGGACAAGGTTGTGTTCGGGATATTCGGTGCGGAAATAAGTGTCTCCGTTGAGATAGTCGCCGAGAAAGCGCATTCCGCATTCGAGCGTCATAAGCTTCGATGAGAAGGGGAGATACTCTATCTCCGCGTCGGTCAGGCTCTTGCCCGCAGCCGAAAGGTAGCCCTCGGTGTAGACTTTATAGAGCTCAATGTCGAAGCTCACCTTGCCGAGATCCTTCTCGTCCTCTGCGGCGGTGCTTGCGCCGAAGCGGATGCTGTCGCCGAAATCGTAGAGAGAAAGACCGGGCATGACGGTGTCGAGGTCGATAACGCAGATGCCCTCGTCCGTCTTGTTGTCAAACATGACGTTGTTGAGCTTCGTGTCGTTGTGTGTGACTCTCAGCGGGAGCTCGCCGCGCTCGAGCATATCTACGAGAATGCCCGTGTCGCTCTCGCGCGAGAGGACGAAGTCTATCTCCTTGCGCACGCCAGCCGCGCGTCCCTTGAGGTCGTCGCCGACTGCCTTTTTGAAGTCGGCGAAGCGGGAGCGGGTGTTGTGGAAGTTCGGGATAGTCTCGTGCAGGGTGTTGCTCGGATAGTCCGCGAGCAGGCACTGGAAGGTGCCGAAAGCCTTTGCGGCGTTATAGAATGTTTTCGGGTCGTCAATGGACTGGCAGGCGTGCGCGTCGGTGATGAAGTTATAGCATCTCCAGCATTCGCCGTCGTCCGTTCTGAAGTAGGGCTTGCCCTCCTTTGTGAAGAACACGTTGAGACATTCGCGCTCCGGGTCGCCGCCGCGCTCGATAACGATGTTGCGAAGATATGCGGTGACTCCGACGATGTTCTCCATAAGCTCGTCCGGATTCTTGAAAACATTCGTGTTTATCAGCTGAACAAGGTAGCTTACATCGCTGCCGTCGGCATTTTTGAAGTCAACGACAAAAGTGTTGTTTATGTGGCCGTCGTTTGAAACACGGTAGCCCGTATATTCTCCCTCAAAACCGAATTCATCGATTATCTGCTGCAGAGGAAAGGGGGTGTTCTGCGTTTGCATCTGTATCACCTTTTGATTATTTTGATAGTTCCGAACTTTTCGGGATTGTGAAAACCGAGAGAGGCGCTGCCGACGGGGAAGAGCGCACCGTAGTGCGGGGTCGGCGAATCGTCGGCGCATTTGTAGAAGTTGCCGCGAATCTCGCCCTCCTTGACCGAGAACTCGCAGCCGTAGAGCGCCGATATCAGGCTCTCCGGGATAAAGAGCTCAGCGTGCCAGCCTCTCCCGTTCGGATAAACTCCCGCGCTCACACGCGGAGTCTCGGCGGTCAGCTCCTTTATAAATACGCGTCCGTTTCTCTCGGCTCCGAACTGCGAAAGATATGCGCCGTTCGGATTTATCTCGAAGTTTATGTACTCGCGGCGACCCTCGACGGGCGCTATGAAAACCTCGAGACAGCTGTCGGTATATACCGGATCGTCGCGCCGAGTGTATCTCGCCAGCACAGGGAATTCCGAGCTCTCGAGAAAGGCGCAGAAGCCCTCATTTTTTACCGCGCAGAACCGCACGGAGCTTTCGGGGCGCGAATATCCGTCTTTTTCCCAGTGGAAGGAGCTTATCTCGAACCGGGGGATAAGCTCCTTCTCCGGTAAACTGTCAAATATAAAAGTGTTGCAGCCGTTCATATCAGAGCTTCTCGACAATAGCCTTGGTGTCTCTGGCTATAAGCAGCTCCTCGTTGGTGGGCAGAACAAAGACGCGGACCTTTGAATCCGGGGTCGAAAGCTCGCCCTCCTTGCCTTTTCTGAGCTCGAGGTTCTTCTCGCTGTCTATCTTCACGCCGAGATAAGTCAGATGGTTGCAGACATCCTCGCGCAGGTCGCAGGTGTTCTCGCCGATACCGCCGGTGAAAACAATCGCGTCAACGCCGTCCATGGCGGCGACATATGCGCCTATAAACTTGCGGATCTGATAGCGCTGGATGCTTCTTGCAAGAGCGGCTCTCTCGTTGCCTGCCTCTGCGGCGGCGAGAACATCTCTGTCGTCGCTCGATATGCCGGAGATGCCGAGAACGCCGGACTTCTTGTTGAGAATTTCGGCGGTCTCCGCGGGAGTCCAGCCCTCCTTCTCCTGAAGATAGGTGATAGCCGAGGGATCGACTCCGCCGCAGCGTGAGCCCATGATGAAGCCATCGAGGGGAGTGAGACCCATGCTCGTGTCAATAACCTTGCCGTCCTTTATGGCGGTTATCGAGGAGCCGTTGCCGAGGTGGCAGGTGATGAGCTTTATGTCCTTGAGGTCAACGCCCATGACTTCCGCGCAGCGAGCGCTGACAAAGCGGTGAGATGTGCCGTGAAAGCCGTAGCGGCGGACCTTGTACTTCTCATAGTACTCATAGGGCAGCGGGAAAAGGAATGCCTCGGGGGGCATGGTCGAATGGAAAGCGTTGTCGAAAACAACAACTTCCGGAACATCCTCGCCGAAGACCTCGCGGCAGGCACGGATGCCCTGAATGTGAGCGGCGTTGTGCAGAGGAGCGAGATCGCACAGGCTCTCGATGCCGGCGATAACATCCTCGTCAACAAGAACGCTCTCTTTGAACAGAGAACCGCCCTGGACTATGCGGTGGCCGACAGCGGATATGTCGGAGAGATCGTCGATGACCTTGCAGTCGCCCGAAGTAAGAGCCTTCTTGACTTCGAGGAAAGCTGCAGTGTGATTTTCGAGAGTCACATCGTATTTGAACCATCTGCCGTCCGTGGTCGAGCCGCTGATTCTGCCGTCGATACCGATACGCTCGCAGATGCCCTTTGCTATAAGCTGCTCGCCGTCCATGTCGATGAGCTGATATTTAAGCGATGAGCTTCCGGCGTTGATAACAAGAATTTTCAAGAGTATTGCCTCCAAATAATAAAGATTTGCTTGAAACAAGCACGTTACTGATATATTATATATATTATAAAATGATTTTTCAAGCAGTTCTTGCAGAATTCCCCTGTCTTATTGTCGAAAAACGGAAAGGAGTGAGCCCGATGAGCACCGCAGGCATCGTCGCCGAATATAATCCGTTCCATAACGGGCACGCATATCATATAGCCCGCACGCGCGAAAACGGCGCGTCGGCGGTTGTGTGCGTGATGAGCAGCTGGTTCGTCCAGCGCGGGGAGACTGCGCTGATGCACCCGAACGCCCGCGCGCGCATGGCTCTGATGAACGGCGCGGATCTTGTCGTTTCGCTTCCTGTCCCGTGGGCGTGCGCCGCAGCGCAGACCTTTGCAAGGGGAGCGGTAGGTCTGCTCGATGCCATGGGCTGCGTGGACACTTTGAGCTTCGGCAGCGAATGTGCCGATATAGGACTCCTCCGAGCTGCATCCCGCGCGGTCGATGATTACACCGTACGCGAAAGCCTGCGGGCAAACCTGCTCTCGGGAGTGAGCTTCGCCTCGGCGAGACAGCGCGCCGTCGAGGAGCTTGACCCGCGTGTAGCGTCCGTGCTCTCGTCGCCCAATGACACGCTCGCCGTTGAATATATACGCGCGATAGATACGCTCAAATCCGAGCTCGCTCCGTTCGCCGTCAGGCGCGAGGGAGCGGGTCACGACAGCGGCGAAGCGGTGAACTCCTTTGCGAGCGCTTCGCTTATACGCTCCAGAGTGAGAGCGGGCGAGGGTTTTGCCGATCTCATGCCCGAAAATGCCGCCGCGATACTCAAAGCGGAGATAAAGGCGGGCAGAGCGCCGGCCGATATCCGCGCCCTCGAAAAAGCTATCCTCGCCTGCCTGCGTGTCTCGACTCCGGAGAGAATAGCGGCGGTGCCGGATATTTCCGAGGGGCTCGAAAACCGCATATATTCGGCCTCGCGCAGCGCCTCTTCGCTCGATGAGCTCTATTCTCTCGCCAAGACAAAGCGCTATTCCCATGCGCGTATAAGGCGCGTGATTGCGGCGCTTTTGCTCGGGATAGAGGCGTCCGACTGCGAGGGCATACCGCCGTATATCAGAGTTCTCGGTTTCAATGCGATAGGCCGCGAAAAGCTCCGCGCCATGCGCTCGACCGCGAAACTGCCGATAGTCATGCGTGCGGCGGATATAAAAAAGCTCGGTGAACGCGCAAAACGTATCTCTTCAATCGAAGAGCGCGCCGCCGACCTGTTTTCCCTCGCCCTGCCGTCGATAATGCAGTGCGGAGCGGAATACACAGACGAGATAGCGGTCATCTGATTTGCATTTAAGAATCAAACGTCGCGTTCATACCGCTTTAAATGCGTTTCATACCATTCCTGTTGACAAGAAAAATGAGAGTGCTATTATGTATTTGAAAGAAATTCCGACGGTGGTATAAAGCGCATAAAATCACACCGCCGCGGCTCCCCAGCAGGGAAGCACCTTGTAGGGTGCGGCGACTCGACGCACCGCTGCCGCCGACGGCGGCACAAAATCTTCGCAAAGATTTATCCTACCGACCGTAGTGGCGGATATCATCCGCCCGCGAAATCCGCACAAAATTTATTGACCCGCACCCCCACACCCAAGGTATCAAACGGCACTGCCGTGAGAATACAAAAATAAAATGGAGGCAATAAAAGATGAAAACAAAACGGAAAAACATTTTCAAGTCGCTTTTGGCTCTGACCCTTGCACTCATCATGGTGCTCGGCGTCGCGCCGATAAGCGAGCTTGCCGGCGTTGATTTCGCGAGCCTTTTCGCGCCCAAGGCCGAGGCACTCAGCCCCACCCGCCAGGTCGGCGACATCATCGAATTCGGTTCTTATCCGCAGAGCAAGGTTACGGATTCGTCGCTCGTTTCTGCCCTTGACGGCATTTCAAAAAACTGGGTCAGCTACGGCTATTACAAATACGGCAGCGATGATCAGGGCGACTGGATGAAATATGCCGACTTTACATATAACGGCACAAAATATCGTGCCGTCACCTTTTCTCAGTACAGATCGCCTTGGACAAGTGACTCGTCCTCTGCCAGCCATAGATATCAGGAAGATAACGGTTATACTCCACACAGTATATACTATTTCAAATATGAGCCTCTGAAATGGAGCGTCCTTGACCCCTCGACGGGTCTTGTTCTTTGTGAGAGCATAATTGACTCTCAGGCTTACAGCAACACGATGTACAATTACGGCACAGATCCGCATGATAGCGCGTCGTATGCCTACTGGAACGACGCAGAGCACACCCACTACGCCAACGACTATGCTACAAGCAGTATCAGAGCGTGGCTCAACGATGATTTCTATAACACCGCCTTTTCCTCCTCGCAGAAGGCGAGCATTTTGACCTCCGAATTAGATAATAAAGCATGGTTTCCCTCTTACAGCGAATACGACAGCGAGACCACCTACGATAAGGTTTTCCTGCTTTCTTGGAGCGAGATGCAAAACACTGCATACGGCTTCCCTGCAAACACATCTTCAAGCTCCGCCCGTCAGGCGAAGGGCACCGACTATGCAAAATGTCAGGGATTGTGGGTCGACTCATCGAACGAATGTTCACATCAGTTCTTGCGGTCTGCAGGCGACAGTTCTAACGGTGCATGCGGAGTCTGCAGCGACGGTGGGCTTTGGATCTTCTGCCCTGTTGACGATATTGACTATGGAGTTCGTCCCGCTTTAAAAATTTCAAATCTGGCATCCGGAATCTTCGAATCTGACTCTGTCCTCTCCCTCAACCGCAGCAAGATGACCGTGAGCAACAATGTCTGCCCGTATCTCTACGCGAGCATCAGGAATAACTCGGGATATGAAAAATCCGACCTCGTCTGGACTTCTTCAAACCCGAATGTCGCAGTCGTGGACAGAACCTCCGGCGTCGTCAACCCGGTCTGCGTCGGCGATACCGTTATAACGGTTTCAACCTCGGACAAAAAGTATTCCGCCTCCTGCAAGCTCACGATACAGTCGGCGTTCTGCATGACCTCGCCCGATTCGTCCGTCACCTCGATGAAAAGCGGCGACACCTCAAAATTTATTATATATCTCTATGACTGCAACGGAGATCAGCTGCCGATAGGCAGCTCCACCTGCAAGATTTCCGGCACTGCCGCCTACGATGTTGTTTCGAGGAAGAACAACGAGAAGTCGATAGAGCTTGAGATAAAGGCGAAAAGCAGCGGTCAGATAAACATTTCTCTCAGCAGCGAAGACCCCGATACATATAACGAGTTCAGAATAAATGTCTATCCCGAGAGTGTCGATTATCTCGCCGATTCCGTTCCCGTCTCAAACAAGAAAATGGGTACTAACTTTAACCGCTCAGACCTGACGGTTGAAAACTTCAGATATGTTTACGACGAGAGTATCGACAAATATAAGGTCACAATGAATATCTATAACTCCTCAGGTACAGCCGCAGCGCTTGTTGCGCACAAAGCCAACGGAGATATATACGACTCCCAGATAATAACCAAGCACACGAATTTCCCGACCGATTGGGGCAGCTTCTTCGGCATCCTCGGCAAAGGCTTCTGCCAGGGAATGACGGGCGATCTCTATACCTACAGGTCTTCTCTCAACTCGACATTGACCGAAGCGTCAATAGAAGTCCCGGCGGACGGATATATCACTATTTCAAACGATATATACTCCTGCAATATGACCATGGCTTATAATGTCGTCGGTATATGCACCGATGCGGTCTTGGGATATTTGAAGAGCACAAATGCTATTGGCGATGTCAGCAACAAGGATTCCGACAAAATCGCCAAGAATATCACTCAGGCTATTCTGAAATCTATACCGGACAAGGACAAGTTCCTTAATAGTATAATGGAAAAGCTCGGAACCGGAATCACCAAAAAGCTGGCTCCGCAGATAATCTACAACAACGCCGAGTTTGCCCATGAAATGCTCAAACGTATGTGTGACGAGGCCGGTGAAGATTTTGCAGACCTTTTCATCGATGCTGTGTGGTCTGTGCTCAAGAGCAATGTAAAAGATGCAATAAAAAATATTGTGATAGCTAAAATCATAGAAACCGGAATAAAAGAGAGCACTCTTTCAAGCAGCCTTAAAGTAGCCGATGTTTTCTTCAAGCTTGGCTCCGGCTGCGATCTCTGCAATCAGATAGTATACTCTACCGTTCTGAACCCCTTAAGCGGTGTTACTACGATACAGTTCAAACGTGACGGCAAGGACGGATTTGTGGCAAAAGATAAACTGAAAGTCGTATCCGATGTTATCGACGAAGATACCGTCCTTTCGCACTATGTTATCTGTGATGTGCAGAGAAAGCAGCTTATAAAAGGCGAACTCGAAAAAGAGTTCCAGATAAGCCCGGACAACATTTTTGAGATTCATGAAATCGCGCTGATGAAAAACGGCAAAAAAATCGGAACGGAAATGCAGGCTACCGTTGAAATAGAGATTCCTGCCGGTATGCTTCCGTCCAGCGTCAGGATTTTCAGAAGAGAGAGCAACGGAAAATATACCGATATGAAGGCATATCCCGTCGGAAACGGCAAGATGATGTTCGTGACTACCCATTTCAGCGAATATGTCATTGTCGGCGAATCCAACGTCGCCACCGGCATAACTCTCGCGGCTCCCACTTCTCCCATCCCCGTCGGCGGCTCGTATCAGCTCGTTGCCGCTGCGCAGCCCGACGGCGCGTCGCTGCCCGATCTCGTGTGGGCATCCTCCGATCCGTCCGTCGCTTCGGTTGACGAAAACGGACTTGTCAAGGCTCTCTCCGTCGGCACCGCGACAATAAGCGTCACGGATACAGCATCGAACCTCTCAGCCGAGGTTGAGATAGACACGGTTCAGGTCATTGACTTCGGCGAAGGTGGTACTACCATAAAGGTCGGAGAAAAGCTGATATACACTCCTGTGATACAGGAAGACTATGTCGATTATCATTATAGATGGAGCAGCTCGGACCCGAGCGTCGTTACTGTCGAGCCTAACGAAGGCGAGCTGACCGGTATTAAAGAGGGTACTGCGACAATAACGATGACTCTCGTTGACGATGACGGCAATATCATAGCCTCATCCGATTTCACCGTAACGGTTGAGAAAAAGGACGGCTTCTTCAAGATTCTTTTCAGGATTATCACCGCTCCCTTCCGCGCGATAATCAACCTCTTCAAGAAGCTCTTCGGTAAATAAGCTTTTATTTCGCAATGCGCGGGATATCGGTCATCTGACCGTTTCTTGAATAAAAACACAAGGAGATTTTGTTTGAAGTTTATCACAAAATCATCGGAGAGTGTGCGCTGACCGGGAGGTCGGCAAATAAAACACACTCTGCCGTCCTCCCGCAGCTCAATCTTCGGGAGGAAAAATGAATCGCGAAAACAAACGCAAACAGTACGAAAAAGGTTATTACAAGACCCATGCCTGCAGCGAAGCTTTTGTTTGCAGGGTGTGCGGACGCACGGCAGTGCCGCAGGGCGCGGGCAGCGAGCACAGAAATCACTGCCCGAATTGCCTCTCGAGCCTGCACGTCGACATCGAGCCGGGCGACAGAGCCGCGGACTGCGGGGGCATTATGGACCCCATAGCGGTCTGGGTGAGGAAAAACGGCGAGTGGGCGATAGTCCACCGCTGCCGCATATGCGGCGCACTGTCCTCAAACCGCATCGCCGCGGACGATAACCCGATGAAGCTGATGAGCATGGCGTTAAAGCCGCTGTGCTTCCCGCCGTTCCCGATAGAGCGTATAAGAGAGTTGACGGCGCTCATGGGCGGAGACGGGACGCTCGAATAACCCGAAAGAAAATAACGGAGCAGGTTTTTGCCTGCTCCGTTATTTTTTATGCATATCAAAAAAACGGTGCAGCCCGAGTGAGCTGCACCGCCGTGCTTATTGATTTGTCGGAGACAATCAGTCGTTGCTTCCGTTATTCTTGCTTGCGCGTCTTTCGATAAGCTCGTTGAGTATTCTTGTGTGCTCCTTATCGGTGAGCGAATACTTGAGAGTGGGGATAGCGGAGAGAAGCATACCGATTGCGGGCGGAATGGAAATAAGCAGGAACATCGCCATAGCATATTTTCCGTCGTTTGCCTCGTAGAAATGATACTTTCCTGCCGCCAGGTCGAGGTTAAGAGTCTCGATGTATTCGGCGGTGTAGTGAACAGCCGAATAAATGAAGCCGGAGATGAGCGAGGAAACGCCCATTGCAAGCTTGGTGATGAAGGACTGGCCGGAGAAGAACACGCCGTCGGTGCGAACGCCGTTCTTGTACTCCTCGTAGTCAACGCAGTCTGCTATCATTATCGACTGGAGAATGTTTATCGAGCCCATTGCCCATGAAGCTGCGAACATCATAACAGCCATCAAAACGACATAAACCATGTTCTGCATAAGGTTGCCGCCGGCTATTTTATAGACGACAAAGATCATTGCGTAGGGGACTGCACCGGCGATTGAATAGAAATTGTAGAGCTGCTTTTTGCCGAACTTTTTGCTCATCTTGGGAGTGGCGGCAGTACCGATGAGCATACCGCCGAGAAGTCCGATAGCCATGACGAGAAGCTGAACGATTTTTATAATCTGAAGCTGGCCGTCAACAACAAGATTGGCAAGGTTGTTGTCGAAGAAGTAGTACATAACGAGCGACAGACCGACGATCGAGAGAAGCATGATGGGGCTTCTGAGAATGCCCGAGATGAGGAGCCTTCTGAACGGATCGTTGGAGATCGCGATTTTGAAGTTCTCTTTCATGGTGTACTTCTTTTCGGACTGCTGAACTCTCTCTTTGACAGAGAAGCCGGCAAACTGGAAGAGAATAGTTGCGAATATCGTAAGGATAACGGCGATTATGATATAGGACATCTTGTCCGCATGAATAAGGTCAAGGCCTTTCTTCTCCTGGAACATGGGGGAGAGTGCCTTTCCGGCGAAGGTGATAAGCATACCGATAGCGCCGACGTTGGCGACGATACGGGCGAGCGAGAGAGCCTTTGCTCTGTCGTTCTCATCGTCGGTCATAAGCGAGGTTACACCCCAGAGCGGAATATCGCCGACGGTGTAGCACATACCCCAGAGAATATAGGAGATTGCCGCCCAAGCGATGATAAGAGCGTGCGCTGTGGGCGAGGTGTAGTCGGTGTACGTCTTGTTGCAGAATGTGAGAATGGTAATGATTCCTATCGGAATCGGGACGAACATGAGGTAGGGCTTGCACTTACCCCATTTTGTTCTGGTGTGGTCAACTATCGAACCCATCATCGGGTCATTGATAGCATCCCAAACGCGGGCGACGAAGAATATTACCGAGATGGCCATCGCCGGCAAAAAAATAATCGACTGCCAGTAGTACTGGAGTCCGCCTGCGATGATGTTGTAGATGATGTTCTGTCCTGCGAGACCTACTAAGTAACCTGTCAGCTCTTTGCCGGTGTAGGTGTTGTGCTTAATAGCTCCGCTCGGCGCCTTGTTTTTTCCTTTGCTCATTTCTACCTTCCTTTTGTGTGGTTTTTCGATACGGTTTTTATGTGCGAATTCGTGTGCAAAATTTTGCACATAATTTTAAAGGATTATACCATATGTAAAAAGGTTTTTCAAGTACACGGATATATTTGAGCAGGTTTCACAAAAGGGACGGCGGCAATTTGGTCAAAATACCGACGCGCGTTGTTCGGTGTTCCCGAGACGAAACTTTAAGGGCAAAAAATGTCTCCGCGCAGCCCGGCTGCGAAAAGTTTGTTCTGCAAAGAAAAATACCCCGCTCGAAAGAACGGGGTATTGGTGCCGGTGACCGGGGTCGAACCGGTACGGTGTCGCCACCACCGGATTTTGAGTCCGGCACGTCTGCCAATTCCATCACACCGGCGGGTATTCTGAACGCAAGTATTATACACGATATCATTCCGAAAATCAAGAAAATTTTCCGCGCCGGCGATTTATTTCAACACTCCGCCCGTAAATTGACCTTTTTGTGCAAACTATGGCAAAAACAGAGAGCTTTTTGTTGAAATTAACGGTTGAGTATAATATAATAAACTCGGTATACTGTATCGGAAATTTTGCGCTGCGGCGCACGGACGGAGGTGAGGCGGATGCACAAGGGCAGACTCGGTGTCGCTGTGCTCCTGCTTTTTGCCGCCGTTTTTTGCTTTTCGGGCTGTAATATAAAGTCGGACGAAAAGACTGTGTTTGTCCGCGATACGGACCCCGCCTATATTGACCTGCTCCGCGACATCGCGCCCGACTGCACCGTCCGCGACGGCAAAGGTCTCTCATCTCTGCTCTCGTCCGTTGACGGAGAGGATAAGGCGTTCGCCCTCTTTGACGTTCAGGCGCGCGCCTCAAAAGACGCGGGGACGGGCGGAATTTGGTACGAGCATTTTGCCGCCGCCGCCGTTATCGCCGTTGACCGCTCGCGCTTTGACGGGGAGATAAAAGGCTGGCGCGATCTCGAAAATATATCCTGTCCCGTGGGCTTTACGTCTCGGTATGAGCGGATGCTTTTTGCCGCCGTGTCTTACGGGCTTGAGAAGAATTATATGTCCGGCGAGGCGGTCGGACTGCTGCATAAGCTCAACAAAAGCGGAAGGCTGAGCTACGGCAAAATCGACGCCCCCGTCAATATCTGCTGGGATTACCAGGCCGCGCTTATGAAGCGCGAGGGAAAAAATATCGAAATAATAATCCCCTCCGAGGGCACTTTGCTCTACGGAGTCGGCGTCTTGTCGGGCTATGAGATGAAGTTTTCGCAGAATGCCGGGGATGCGATCGCCGCGGCGGGCTTCCGCGCCGACAAAGCTCAGGGCGAAAACTATCCGTCTCTGTCCGAATACGGGCGCGCCGAAAGGGTAGGCGATGCCGTAGAATTTGCGAGGCAGACGGAGAATTTTATCAGCGTTTTCAAACGCGGAGTGTTCAGAAGCCGTCTGTATTCCTCTGCGGAATCGTTTGAGCATAAGCTCTTGGGCGCGGCTGTCATAATGACGGCGATAATCTGGATGGGCTTTGCCCTGCGCAGAGTCCAGCGCAAGGATATCCGAATGCTTGTCCGCGCGCTCGGCGGCATGGTTATAGCCTGGATGCTCGTCTGTATTTTGAAATATCAGACGGACGGGAACCCCGTTATGGGGCGCTATCTCTGGTATGCTTATTATGTTTTTATGATGGGTCTGCCGCTTCTTATGCTTATCCTGTCTCTGATGACCGATTCCTCCGGGAATGTTCGGCAGCGCAAGATATTTGTCTGCTCGGGCTTTGCCGTCTATGCGGTTTTGCTTTTGACGGTGTTCACAAACGACCTGCACGGCTGGGTTTTTAAGTTTGAAGATATAAAAACCTTCAGCGGAGGCTATACATATAATTTCGGCTATTATCTTATTTTTGCCTTTATCGTCGCGGCGGTGATTTTGTCAACCGCGATTTTGGTGCGAAAGGCCATGCGCGGCTTCAACCGTTCGAGGCTCGTTTTGCCGATATTCAGCGAGGTTCTTCTTTTCGTTTACTGTGCGGCATATGCCGCAGGCGTTCCCGTGGCGCGCGACAGCGATATAACAACCGTCTCGTGCATCTTTGCGCTCGCGTTTGCGGAGCTTGCGATGAGAACGGGACTTGTGCCCGTCAATCAAAAATACGCTGTGCTCTTTTCCAATTCACCCCTGAGAATGCAGATAATTGACTCCGAGGGCAATGCCGAGCTCAGCTCTGCCGGTGCTCGGCCGATATCGCGCGAGGATTGGGAAAAGCTCCGCGACGATATAAAGCATCCTCTTCTTCTGCACGGCGACACCCTGCTCTACGCCGACGGCATACCGGGCGGCATGATAGTTTGGCAGGAGAGTATCGCCGAGATACTCAATATGCAGCAGGAGATACGCGAAAACGTCTTGAAGCTGACCTCCGCAAACAAGCTCCTTGTCACGGAGCGCGAGAGCAAGTACAGGCTCGCCGCGGCGGAGGAAAACGTGCGCCTCATGGAGCTTTTAAACGCCGAGATGGAACGCCACCTCGAGCGCATGAACGATATGATAGACGGGCTTGAACGCTCGAACAACAAGCAGCGGGACATCGCCCGAATAACTCTGCTGATGTGCTACATAAAGCGCAGATGCAGCCTGTTCTTCAAGGAGCAGGAGGGCGGGGATATGCCTGCGGAGGAGCTGGCCGTCTATATCGACGAGCTTTCCGAGTTCGCGTCCTACGCCGATATCAGAATAAGCACCGTCTGCACCGCAAAGGGCTCGCTGTCTCCGCGCTGCGGCAGCGTGATGTACGATTTCTTCTATTCCGTGCTCGATTCGTGCGCGGGTGAAGAAAATGCGCTGCTCGAGCGTCTTGCCGATACAGACGGCATGACGGAGATGAAGCTGCTCCCCTCATCCTTTGACGGCGGCGAAGAGTTTATGAGCGACGAACTGAAAAAGGCAGTCGAGGGTGTCGGCGGCACAGTGTCGGTAAAGGACCTCGATGAGACTGCGGGCATCAGCCTGCGCGTGCCGAAGGGAGGGGAAGCGCCTTGATGTTTTTATACTCTCTCACGGAGCCCGCCAGAGTGCTCATATGTATGATATCCGTTTTCTGCGTCGGCTTTCAGACGGCTGCGTTCGTCTATACGGTGGTGCGCAGTACGTTCAGGGACAGAAAACGCACGGCCGCATATATTTCTCAGACAGCGGTCACGGCTCAAAGCTTGGTTATGCTCATTATCGTCGCGCGCGCTCAGCTGAACGCATGGATGTTCCTGCCCGCGGGCAGCGAATATGAGGTGATGAGATACGGCGTGTTTGCGGCGGTTGCCGCGTCGTGCATAGCCGTAGCCTGTGTCAGCCGAGTCTATGATGTTCTGCTCTGTGCGGTCGTCTCGTCCGTCTCCCTGCCGTATATAGACCTCCTGCCGTACAAAGCGGCGGCGGTCATCTTCTGTGCGGCGGAGCTTCTGCTGATTGCCCGCGCGGTGCTGCTTATGCGCGTGTGCCGCAGGGATATAAAAAACGAGCTGTCGCGCGATTCCGTCAAGCTCGCGCTCGATGAGCTCCATTCGGGTCTGCTTTTCTGCGAGCCGGACGGAAATATACTGCTTGTAAACGGGCGTATGCAGAGGCTCATGCAGGTGCTCTGCGGCGAGGTTTACAGGGACGGAAAGAAGTTCTACGAACGCCTGCTCTCGGGCGATGTCTCGGACAGCTGCAGCTCCAATGTTATCGACGGAAAGACCGTGTTTATCCTGCCCGACGGCAAGGTCTGGTTCTTCACAAGATGCGATATATATATTAAAAACAGACGTTATGTTCAGCTTTCGGCGGCGGATGTTACCGAGCAGTGGATGCTCACGAATGAGCTAAACGCCCAGCGCGCCATGCTTCAGAGCAGAGGTCTCGAGCTCAAGGAGATGATATCCGAGGTTCGTTTTCTCTGCCGCGAGGAGGAGATGCTGAGAATCCGCAGCCGCTTCCACGATATTTTGGGTCAGCGCCTCGCCCTGCTTTTCCGCAGCCTGCGCGAGGGCGAGGAGCCCGATGAGGAGCTTATTCGCAGATTCGCCTATGACCTGCCGGAGGAGCTCAGCGGCAGGGAGGCCGTGACTACCGCCGCCGACAGATTGGAGACTCTCTGCCGACTCATGCAGGAGATAGGCGTGACGCTTATTATAGACGGAAACCTGCCCGCAAAGGAGAGCCTTGCGTGGCTCGGTATGGATATAATAACCGAGGCGGTGACAAACTCCGTGCGCCACGGACTCGCGTCGGAGGTATACATATCTCTCGGACAGAGCGGCGACAATTTCTCCATGAGGATAACCGACAACGGTATTCCGCCTAAGTCCGAGCCCGTCGAGGGCGGCGGACTCAGCTCGATACGAAGAAAAGTCGGGCTGTTTGACGGCAGCGTGAGAGTTGAAACGAAGCCCCGATTTGTCCTTTCAGTCTTTATTCCCGGAGGTGAAACCCTGTGACAAAAGTGCTGGTTGTCGATGACCACGAATCAATGCGCGAATCCCTTGAGCGCCTGTTTAACGAGAGCGGGGATTTCTGCGTTGTCGGCGGTATTTCCTGCGCCGACCATGCAGTGAGAATGTGCGGCGAGCTCTCGCCGGATATAGTCTTTATGGATGTCTGCACCGAGGGCGGCGCGTCGGGACTTCGCGCAACAAAAGAGGTGCGCGACGCCTTCCCGGATATAAAAGTGATAGTTATGACCGCCTTTGACGAGATATCCTATGCCCCGCGCGCAAAGGAGGCGGGCGCCCACGCATTCATATATAAGAGCCGCAGTCTCTCCGAGTTCGAGCAGACCGCGCGCGACGTTATGTCGGGCGGCGGGTGCTTCCCCGAGCCGAAGACGATCCCAATGCCGCAGGGTGAAGCGCCGCTGACGGAGCGCGAAATGGAGATACTACGCCTGATGTGCAAGCATATGACCAACAAAGAGATTGCCGCCGAGCTCTATATCAGCGAGGACACGGTGAAGTACCACAAGAAGAATATGCTCGCAAAAACAGGCTTCGCAAGGTCGGTCGATCTCGCTTTCTACATGATATCAAACGGGTGGATAAATCCGCTCTATTGACAATACTACCCGTTTCGGGTAGTGCGTATTATTTTTTGTTTTGCTATAATCAAATCGGCGAAATATTTCGGTGAGTGTGCAATAAAATGAAACATCTGAAAAAGCTTACGCTCCTTCATTCAAACGATATGCACGGCGACTTTATGGCCAAGGAGGTCGATGACAGGCTTATCGGCGGGGTCTCCATGCTCTCGGGTTATGTCGGCAAGGTGCGCCGCGAGGAGCGAAATGTAGTCTATTCAATCTCCGGTGGATATGTTCCGCGGCTCGCTCATAGACAGCGAGTACAAGGGCCTGTCGACCGTTGAAATAATGAATATTTTAGCGCCCGATGTCGTGACCCTCGGCAACCACGAGGTGGATTACGGCATAGCGCATCTTTTATTTATAGAGCGCTGCGCAAAGTTCCCGATAATCAATGCGAATATATATCTGAAAAATAACGGCACGCGCCTTTTCAAATCCCACGAGATTCTCGAGATTGACGGCATGAAGGTGCTGTTTATCGGACTTCTTACCGAGCAGGTGCTCTCGCAAACAAAGCAGGATAAGCTCATCGGCTCGTTCCTCGATGTCTATGAGGCGGCGGCAGAGGTCGGAAAGATATGCAACAGTTATCAGTCCGTCGATATAGACTTTACGGTTCTCCTGACCCATATCGGCTTTGAGGCGGACAAGGAGCTTGCCGCGAATCTCGACCCGCGCTGGGGAGTCGATATTATAATCGGAGGCCACAGCCACACAATGCTCAGCGAGCCCGCGGTAGTCGCCGGGATACCGATAGTTCAGGCGGCGAACGGCACCTCGCAGATAGGACGCTTTGATATCACGGTCGATACCGACGGCAATTGCATAGACAGCTACACCTGGCAGCTCGTTCCGATAAACGAGGACAACTGCGAGCGTGACCTTCAGTTAGAGCGGGTCATAGAAAAATATAAGAATCAGACGGATGTGAAATACAGTCGGGTAGTCACCCGCTTCAAAGAGGAATATTTTCATCGCAAACGCAACGAGGAGACGCAGATAGGGCGCATATTCAGCGATATTTTCAAGGATGCGCTCGGTCTGGATATAATGCTGCTCGGCTCGGGCAGTATCAGAAACGAGCAGTTAGGCCCCATAGTCCAGCTCCAGGATTTGGCGGAGATGTTCCCGTATAAAAATGAAATAGAGCGCATATATCTGACCGGAGAACAGCTGCGCTCGGTGCTCATGTATATTCTGCGCGACGAGGCGCTCGACGGAAAAACGGAGTTCTACCAGCTCTCGCACGGACTCAGGGTCGTCTATTCCCGCTCGGAGAAGAGACTGCTCAATGTCGAGCTCAACGGAAAAGAAATCGAGCCCGAGCAGCTCGTCAGCGTAGGGCTCCAGGAATACGATATGATGAATATGGACAAATTCTTCGGCATAACGCGAGCCGAAGCGGAAAAAAACGGGAAGATAAAGACCGTCGCCACCTCATGCTTCGATGTGCTTGAGGAAAATTTGAGCGATATGGAGCTTGTCTCCGACCCTTCCGACCGCAGGCTTTTTGTTGTGCGGTAAAAATGCATATCCGAGCCTTTTCGTATTCTTCAATCAAAACTACTCCGAGGGGGTAGTGTGCTCGGACGATTTTTTTGATATGATATATGTGCAGTATTTGGGATGTATTTGAAGAAAGGGGAGACAAACCGTGAGAAAACGCGATTTCGGGGGCTTTATGCTCTGCTTTTTGATGAACCTCGTATTCAACCTCGGCTGGTCGGTGCCCGCGTGGATATTGCTTGCCGCCCATTTCATCCTTAAAATTTCCATATGGTGGTTCGCTTCGCTGCTCATAATATGGTTTTTTATCATATTGCTGCGCACTCTGCTCATCAGCTGGGCGGGTGACTGCGCGAGCGTGCGGGATGAGCCGAAAAAAAATCTGAATCCCTATTCCGCCTCGTCGTCGAGCTTCGGCAGGGCGGACAAAAAAGAAGAAACCCGTGAAAAGGAGGCTTGATCCCGCAGTGAAAAGAATGCTGATAACGGCAGCGGTTCTGTTGACGGCGGTTGCCCTTATGCTGTCGGCAGGCTGCGCTAAGGACAAAAAACCGCCCCCCGAAACGTCGGACGGCACGACCGCAGAAGCGGCGATATCCTCGACCTCTTCCGAAAAAATGACGCTTCCGTCGAATATTTCGGGAACGGAGATAAAGCGCGGCGAGAAGTATGACATACCCTTGGATGAGGCGGTCAAACAGATGCGCGAATGCAGCAAGGGCTTCGCCGAATATGTCGATTCCGGCATGGCGATTTTGGATACGGGCGAGTATATGGAGCAGGACGGAATCCGCTACAATATCTATGCCCTCGGCACAAGCGGCGAAGACAGCTTCGTGCGCGAGATAAATGTGTGCTTTAACCACCTTGACAGGGTGGTATATGAATATGACGCAATTTCCGACCTGTGGACTTTGCTGCCGTGAACGGAGGTTTGAAAATGAAGAAAAGCATTTCGGCAATCCTGTCGGTTCTTCTGGTCCTTGTCCTCGCCCTCACCCTTTTTGCCTGCGGTAAAACGGGCGATACCGATGAGACGACCGGCGACGGGGATATGCAGACTACCGAGGAAGTTATGACGGAGTACGATGTGACGAAGGATGCGTTTGAGCTCTCGCTCTATACCGATTCAAGCTCCGCGTCATACAGGGCTCTCGGCGACCCGGTGCAGATTTTTAAGACCGGAAGCGCGATTTATCCGAACGACAGGATACGCTTTGTCTCGAATGTTGACGGAGTCACCGTCACGCTCGTAAAGCTCAAGTATAACGAAGCCGATAACGAGATGGAGTCGGACGGTATCCTCTTCTCGGTGAAGGTCAAAAAGGGCGAGGTTTATGAGTTCGACGGCAGCCTTGCCGAGACTGTTCCCACCGCCGCCATAGAAGCCGAAAAGGGCGGCATGGCCGCGAGAAAAGTACTCACCTATGACGGACGCGACGGAAAAACCGATTATGTTTTGAAGAGCGAGCCGCTGCTCTTTGACGAAGCGGTAGGATAAACAGTCAAAAAGGGGACTCACCCCGCGAAATAATATAATAAAATAATATTGCAAAGGAGTTTTTATTTATGGGACTTATTAAAGCCGGTGTAGGCGCAGTCGGCGGCGTTCTTGCCGATCAGTGGAAGGAATTTTTCTATTGCGAGGCAATGCCGAAGGAGCTTCTTGTTACCAAAGGACAGAAGCGCGTAAGCGGCAGATCGTCAAACACAAAGGGCAGCGACAACATCATCACAAACGGCTCGGGTATAGCTGTTGCGGACGGACAGTGCATGATGATAGTCGAGCAGGGCAAGGTAGTCGAGTTCTGCGCGGAGCCCGGCGAGTTTACATATGACGCCTCAACGGAGCCCTCGATATTCTCGGGCTCTCTCGGCGACAGCATTAAAAAGACATTCCAGACCATCGGTAAGCGTTTCACCTACGGCGGCGATACCGGAAAGGATCAGCGTGTCTATTATTTCAACACCAAGGAATTGATGGACAACAAGTTCGGCACTCCGAACCCGATTCCGTTCCGTGTCGTCGATTCGAAGATAGGCCTTGATATCGATGTCGCAGTCCGCTGCTCGGGCGTATATTCCTATAAGATAGACGACCCCATGCTCTTCTATACCAATGTCTGCGGCAATGTCGAGCAGGATTATACCCGCGAAGAGATAGACAATCAGCTCAAGACCGAGTTCATCAGCGCGCTTCAGCCCGCTTTTGCGCAGCTCTCCGACCTTGAGCTTCGCCCCAATCAGATAGTAGCTCACAACACCGAGCTTGAAACCGCTATGAACGCCGCCCTCTCCGCAAAGTGGAGCGAGCTGCGCGGACTCAAGGTCGTCACAATAGCCCTCGGTTCGGTCACCCTCCCCGAAGAGGATGCGGAGCTCATCAAGCAGGCTCAGCGTGCAGCTATCATGCGCGATCCCACCATGGCGGCGGCGACCCTCGTCGGCGCTCAGGCGGACGCCATGAAGACCGCGGCCGGCAACCAGGCAGGCGCAATGACCGGCTTTATGGGCATGGGCATGGCTATGAACGCAGGCGGCGGCATGAACGCCCAGAACCTGTTCGCCATGGGTCAGCAGCAACAGCAGCAGGCTCAGCAGCAGGCGGCGCAGCAGCCGACGGACGGCCCCGATATGGCGCGCTGGAAGTGCTCATGCGGCACTATGGTGTCCGGTAACTTCTGCCCGAACTGCGGCGGAAAGAAGCCCGCTCCCGAGCCGGCGGCAGGCGCTTGGAAATGTCAGTGCGGCGCTACCGCGACAGGCAAGTTCTGCCCCGGGTGCGGCTCCCCGAAACCCGCTGACGCAAACGGCTGGACCTGCTCGTGCGGAACCGTCAATAAGGGCAAGTTCTGCCAGAGCTGCGGAGCCAAAAAGCCCGAGGGAGCTCCTCTCTACCGCTGCGATAAGTGCGGCTGGGAGCCTGAGGATCCCTCCAATCCTCCGAAATTCTGCCCCGAGTGCGGAGATATATTTGACGATAACGATAAAAAATAAGACGGCCGATGAAGGCGCTGCTCATAATTTTGATTCTGCTTTCGGCGCTCATATTGGGCGTTGCCGCAGGCGTGCGGTGTCACCGCCGCTTAGCGAAAAAGCAAGCTTCGCCGAGAATCTCCGAGCTGCCCCATATCCCCGAGGACGCTGTGCTTAACAGCCTCAACCGGGGACAGAGGCGGGAGAGAATGTGTATGACGAAGCGGACAGTCTGCTTTGCGTAGGCCGGCTTCTGCCGACGGCAGCGTTATTTCGATGAAATATAACGGCATGGGTGAAAAAGAGCTGTTTGAGCTGCTGAAATCGTTTCTTTCGATACGGTTTGCGGGTTGACAGCGCAAAACGGGTCGTTACGGCGACCGAAAAAAATAACAGGAGGGAAACACTATGGGATTATTTGATAAAAAATATTGCGATATCTGCGGCGAGAAAATAGGACTTCTCGGAAACCGCAAGCTTGAAGACGGCAATCTCTGCAAGAACTGCGCCGCGAAGCTGTCTCCGTTCTTCAGCGAACGCCGTCGCTCGACGGTCGAGGATATCAAGCGTCAGCTCGCTTACCGCGAGGAAAACGAGAAGCTCGTCAGAAATTTTAACCCCGACGTGATGTTCGACGGAAGCAAAAAAGTGTATATCTGCACTGTCTCCGAGGCGTTTATCGTTACGGGAAGCTCGAATTGGCGCAGCGCCAATCCAGACATCATTAAGCTTTCGCAGGTTGTTGCGGTCGACACAAATATAAAAGAAAACAGGGAAGAGATATTCTTCGAGGATTCCGACGGAAACAGAAAGAGCTATCAGCCGCCCCGCTATGAGTGCGACTATGAGTTCGATGTGGTTATCCGCGTGAACTCCCCGTGGTTTGACAGTATCGAGCTTGAGATAAGCGACGGAAGCCGCCCCGACAGCCCGTATACCGACCTCTACCGCGAGTATGAGCGCAAGATGAACGAGCTCAAGGATATACTTCTGCGCCGTGATAACCGTTACCGTACATGGGACGGCGACGGCATGATGAACCGCACGGTATACGGCGGCGACAGACCGTCGAATCCCGCCCCCGGATATGTGGCAGCCCCCGCACCGGGATATGCAGCCGCCCCCGCGGCAGCGACTTCGGCCGGATATGCGGCCGCCCCCGCGCCTCAGCAGCAGGTGGCAGCGGCAGCTTGGATGTGCCCGTCCTGCGGCGCACAGAATACAGGCAAATTCTGCGCAAACTGCGGATCTCTGAAGCCCGCTTCGGTTAGCGGCTGCCCGAATTGCGGCTGGTCGCCCGCGCCCGGTCAGGCTATGCCCAAATTCTGCCCGGAATGCGGCAAGCCGCTCGCCTGATAAAGCAGTGGTAATCGGCGTCCCGAAAGGCGGAGGTTTAACGCGGCTCGATTCCCGCCCGATCCAAGCCTTTCGCGGTGCTGCAAAAAGCGAATAAACAAATCAGCTTGCCGAAAAAACGGCTTGACGGAAAGGGGAGATGAGCTTACGGCCGGCAGGTCATTGCTTCGTGCCGAGAGAAAAAGACGGATAAAAGAAGCTTAAAGGCTTCGGAGCCGATATTAATGCGGCGGAGGATATAGGTTTTACGGCGTTTACGCAGGTGGGCTGTAAGATTTATCTTCGGCAAAAGAACCGCGCATTTGTGTGCATCGTCGACCTGCGTAGCTGCAAATACAATGAACAGCTTTTGAAAACGGCAAAAAATAAAATACCGTTAGTTCGACTTTTCTTTATGTCGGTACCGAAAATTCCATGCGGCTTTTGCGGCGGTAAAAACATAAAGACGCTTGACGGTTAATGTTCTTTAAGAGAGGAGTTTTTTAATGCAAACCTTGCAGGAATATAAATGTCCCTGCTGCGGCGGCGCAATAGCTTTTGACAGCACGCTCCAGAAGATGAAGTGCCCTTTCTGCGACACTGAGTTTGAAATGGATGCGCTCAAGAGCTATGACGCCGAGCTTCAGGGCGAACAGGCGGACAATATGGAATGGGAGACCTCCGCAGGCAGCGAGTGGCAGGAGAGCGAGATTGAGGGGTTACGCTCTTATGTATGCAAATCCTGCGGCGGAGAGATAGTGGGCGATGCCAATACGGCGGCAACGTCCTGCCCGTTCTGCGGCAATCCGGTAGTCATGATGAACCAGTTCGCGGGCTTGCTCAAGCCCGACATCGTGATCCCGTTCAAGCTCGATAAGAAGGCGGCAAAGGCGGGGCTGATGAAGCACCTCAACGGAAAGAAGCTTCTGCCCAAGATTTTCAAGGATCAGAATCATATCGACGAGGTAAAGGGCGTCTATGTCCCGTTCTGGCTCTTTGATACCGATGTCGACGCGCAGGTGCGTTACCGTGCAACCAAGGTTCGCACATGGAGCGACGAGGATTACAGATACACCGAGACGAGCTATTATATGATTCATCGCGGCGGAAGCGTCGGCTTTGAGCATGTCCCGGTGGACGGCTCATCCAAAATGCCGGATGATCTCATGGAGTCCGTCGAGCCCTACGATTATTCCGATGCTCTGGATTTCCAGACGGCTTATCTTGCGGGCTATTTTGCGGATAAGTACGATGTGACCGCCGAGGAGAGCATCGGCCGCGCCAATCAGCGCGTCAGGCACTCCACGGAGGATGCATTTGCCTCGACGGTTCAGGGCTATGCAACGGTCACTGCCGAGAGCAGCTCGGTGCAGTTCCATGGCGGAAAGGCAAAGTATGCGCTCTATCCCGTGTGGCTGCTGAACACAACCTGGAACGGAGAAAAATATACCTTTGCCATGAACGGACAGACCGGCAAATTCGTCGGCAATCTTCCGCTCGATAAGTCGGCCGCCACAAAGTGGACGGTGGGACTCGCCGCGGCGCTCAGCGCTGCCGCCTGCGGCATTGCGTGGCTTCTGCATTTTGCAGGAATACTGTAAAGGAGGGATAACAATGAAAAAGAGAATACTTGCGATGATATTTGTCCTTGCCCTCTGCTTCTGCACGGTTATCCCGGCTTTTGCGGTGGATGCGGACGGCTTTGTAAGCGAATACGAGCGCGTTCAGGATATGGCGAAGCTCCTCTCGGAAAGCGAGAGAGAAGCCCTTATAAAAACGCTCGACGAGCTCAGCGAACGTCAGAAAATGGATGTAATAGTCGTGACGACCAAGACGTTGGACGGCAAAAAGCCCATGGAATATGCCGACGATATCTATGATTATTGCAAATACGGCTACGGAGAAAAAAGAGACGGTCTGCTGTTCCTCGTCAGCATGGAGGACCGCGACTGGTGGATATCCACCTGCGGCTACGGCATAACCGCGTTTACGGATGCCGGAATCCAGTATATCGGTGAGCAGATGGTAGAGGATTTGGCTGACGGCAACTATGCCGCCGCATTCAACACCTTTGCCGAGCTCTCCGATGATTTCATCACAAAGTCGAGAGAGGGAGAGCCCTACGACAAGAGCAATCTGCCCAAGGGACCTCTTTCGATAGTTTGGATTGTGATCTCGATTTTGGTGGGCGTCGGCCTTGCGATGTTTATAGTCGGCAGGATGAAAGCGCAGCTCAAGACAGTGCGCTTCCAGGCGGCGGCAGGCGACTATATGAAGAGCGGCAGCCTTAATATAACGGAGAGCAGGGATACGTTCCTGTACAATACCGTTACGCGCACGGCAAAACCGAAGAATACTGACAGCGGCAGCTCCGGCGGAAGCAGTACGCATACATCTTCCTCCGGAGAGACACACGGCGGCGGAGGCGGTAAGTTCTGATCCGCCGCAAAGAAAGCGAGGTGTCTATGAAAAAAGCAACAGCAGTTTTAATGTTCATTCTCATCTTAGCGACATTTGCGTTACCCCCGTCGCTTGCTGCGGGGAATATAGTGATTACCCGTCAGCCGCAGAACGGAACCTTCCCGGAAAACAGTGTGGCATCTTGGAGCGTAGAGGCAGCGGGAGATAATCTTTCCTACCATTGGTTCATCGTGTACAAGGGTGTTACATATGACACCAACAAGTCCTTTGCCGAGGGTCATCCGTGGCAGGACGGTGTTGTCGGAAGCGGCTACGGCTCGAACGATAAAGGAAATACTTTCTTTATCAACGGTATCGGGAGTGCCCTTGACGGGGCGGAAATCTACTGTATCGTCTCGAACAAAACCGGCAGCGTGACCTCGGCGAGAGCTTATATCTCCGTCGGCGGAAGCAAGTCCCCGCCGGAGCTTAAAGTGTCGGCATCGGTCAGAGTGGAAAAGGGCAAGGTCCTCAAGCTCTACTGCGACGCCAAGGCATCGGACGGTGACGAGGTTAAGTCATATTTATGGTATGAAACAACTACCGGCAAGCTCAAGGATATTGTAGCCATAGGCGCGAACGAGGGGTACCCGGAGGAAGATCCTATTCTCGTCTGCGACACGGGAAAGGCCGGGACGCGCTACTATGTTTGCTATGTTGAGACAAAGCTCGGCGGTAAGGCGTATTCTAGCGTCATTCCTGTCACGGTAGTCGAAAAGGCCGCGCCGACACAGAAGCCGACCGCAACACAGAAGCCTGCTCCGACGCAGAAACCCGCCCCGGTGACTCCGGGCGCGGATAAAACCTCAGAGGTTCAAAAGACCTCCGAGCCGGACAGCGTTAAGGTGCCGGACGAAAGCGCAGTCGGTATGGAAACCGATATAGGCGAGCCCGGCTCTGTCGAGTCCACCACGGCCGCGAAGCAGGACAGCACGGGGAAAACACTCTCCGTGAAGGCGGTTGTCCTGATAGCGATAGCCTGCCTTGCAATAGGCGGCATAATAGCCGGAGTGGCGGTTGCCCTCAGGAAAAAGAAGCAATAGCATTTGAAAAAGGAGAGATTATATGAGTATATTTGATAAGCTTAAGAGCACAGCGCAGCAGGCGGCGACTTCCGCCATACAGTCGATAGGCAACAAGAGAGAGAAGTTCACCTTCGCTTCTCTGCCCGAGAGCCTTGCCGAAATGCAGGCGCTCCCCGAGGCGAGCCTTGACACACCGTTTAAGACGGCGGCTCTGACCGTCCTTGCCCTCTGCGCCTATGCGGCGGATAAGAATATCGGCCTTGAGATGCTCAACTGGCTCAGAGGTCCCCGTCCGCTCAACGGTCAGGAGATATCCTTCCTCAATGACCGCTTCCGCGACGGCAAGACCTATCTCCCGTTCACCTACTTCGTAGGCGCAACGCCCGACAATAACTACACTCCCTCTCAGCCCTATACGATAATCATTGAGAGCAATCACGTATCCGGCGAGGAGAAGGACTACATGAAGCTGTTCATTCCCTGCGGCGGCGCGGACGATCCCCGTCCCATTAAGATGCGCCAGCGCGGCTCCGACGGCAAGTGGTTCCTGTGGGAGCAGTACCTGCTGACAGGCGTGCGCACCCCGAAGGAAGCCGATCCGTGGGCATAACAGGAGGGAAATAATATGGATATTTGCGGACTTTGGAAAGTCAGGGAAATGCATTTGGTTACCCCGGACGGCGAGAAAGTCTTTACGGCAGACAGTCCGGTCGATAACGATATGTATGCCGAAATCGTCCAGATGTGCAAATATATCATGGAATTTGCACCGGACGGAACGCTCAACACGCTCTTATTCGTGCCCGAAGAGGTGCGCGAAGAGGCGAAAAAGCAGGGCGCGGACATCCGCGAAAACGGATATGCGGTTTTGGAGAGTACCGTATGGAAGGAAGAAGACGGAAAGTTCTACTATGACACCGGGATTCAAGGCGAGGTGTTGGGCGAAAAGGTTGATTCCTTTGCGGAGATTTCACTTCTGCCGGATGACTGCCTTCTCTATAACCTCGGCACGATGATACTCGAGCGTGCGTAAACTGCGCCCTGCTTTAAAACGGCAGCAAAAAAGAATGTGCACCAAAGCGTTTGGTGAGGTTTTGAACGTCTAAATAGG
>OGXM01000106.1_pt1 | contig 52037 bp, 45 predicted proteins | sample 1576271 | NCBI WGS metagenome assembly OGXM01 (sample SAMEA3541579, study PRJEB24748) | human gut metagenome | biome: human gut; feature: human-associated habitat; material: faeces | place: China | collected 2012 | reverse complement strand
TTGGTTCATAGAGAAAACTTCGAAAGGAGTATCCGATTTATATTCGTTGGTTGAATACAAAATCAATCAGGCAAACAGTGTTCGCAATGATGCCTCTTTCTCTAAGGATTATCTATTGGGACGTTATGGAGCAATCCCGTATTTTGGTAATTTGGATAAATTCATTTCGGAGTATGGCAAAGAGGAAGAGCAAATTTGATAATAAGTTTAAAAGTGAATCTTCTCACGATAAACGGAAAGAAAATATCAAAACAGAACGAAAAGTAAGTGATGACTTGCCTAAGTTATCACTTAACTTTAAAGATTTTGATTTGAATCAATGCCCTCCCGGACAAACTTTTTCACAATGGCAGGAGGATGGAAGATTATCGGAGCTTATGGAAAAATTTGTATCTATATGTGCATATAACCGAATCGAAGCAGAACAAAGGAAACTTCTGAAAATATATGGCAAATTTCCTTCCAATAGTGATTTTTCCATCCCTTCTTATATTGTTGGAGATGTAGAATGGGGAACGATCCAACGGATTGGAGGTCAAAAGCCAAGGCTTGCAGGCTATATTATTGAGTCTATTTTCTATCCTGTTTTTTTGGATAAAGATCATCGTTTCTTTCCTTCAAGCAAAAAGCACAAATAATGTGTAGAGCAAATATGATAGGGAAGGTTGCGTACCATTCCTATTGCATTAAAAAGAATAGATACTCACGCACCCTTGAGTTTGAGTTGTTTCAACTCATCCGCAAAGGTACTCAATCTTTCGTTGATTATCGCAATGGTACGTGGACTTATTTTCTGATGCCCGGATTTATATTGTAGCATCTGACTCTCATTTATCCCACAGATGCGTGCCAAGGCACGCGCTGTAATATAAGGAGATATTTCTTTCAGCATATCATCCAATGTATCAAATTCATGTTTCATTATCAGGCTGCATTATTGTTGTATATCTTATGTTCAAAATCAGCACGGCAACTTGCGCTTATCATTAGAATCCTTTCAAATAAATCTTCTCTGAAGTATCTTCGGTTGAACTTGTAACAGTATTCATTAAGATTTTCCTGCAAGAACTCCGGTTTAATGCCATGATAAATATCCGCCAATAGAGTTTTGGTATTAGCAATGGCTATATATACCCAAGGAAGCACTTTGCCTAAATCTTTAGGATTAATGACTAGCGATTTATGCTCTGTATAAATATCCTTAAAGTGTATATGGGAACTACTCGCATCGGTTATGATGCAACTTTCGGCAGTTATCGCTTTTGAAACCACCTTGTCTATCGTTGAAGCAAGAGTGTTAGGAATCACAACCATTTTGATATGGCCTACTTTATTAGGCTTATTGGCGTTTTTCGGATTGATTTCTTCCGTACTTTCCGCTATGACTAAAACTTTGGTTTTCCTTTGACTTCCGGCTCCCGCTTTCAACTTCTCACTTTTCTGTTCATCTGGAATCTCCGTGGTAAAGAATCCTTCATCTACTTCAATATTCCCGCAGAGTGTATGTTTATCATCCTGTTTGCCCATTACTGAACGAAGTTTATGAAGCAGTTCCCAAATCGGTTGATAGCGTTTATGGCCTAATTGTCTTTGGAGTTCTGCTGCTGAAAAGGTATGTTTAGTTGCCGTAAGCAGATGCATGGCTATAAACCAACAGCGGAAAGGCAATTTAGATGAGTGCATGACTGTTCTTGAACGCAAGCTGATGCTATTCCGGCAATGTTTGCATTGGTATTGTTTGTGGCCGGACAGCCAAACATGCTCTTTACTTCCGCATTTAGACATATTACCCCCTCTTTATCCCTCATTTCTTTAAACTTATTCCTACATGATTCTTCATCTGGAAAATGTTTCTCAAACTCAAATAACTTCATAAACCATATCTTTTTAATGCAAATGTAATCAAAATGATTGTATTTCGCAAATAAAGATGGAAGTTTATTGGTTATGCAGGATGTATTTGGTGGTATTATTGCGGATAATCATATTAAATGTTTCAATATAATACAACCTGTTAGGGCCTTATTTGCGCTTCTTTCCTGATGTAGATAATATACATTATGTTAGCGACAAAGCAAAAGCGAAGAAAAAAGACAGTCATTGACGGAATAGTAATGCGCCCTGTCTGGACTGAAACATTTAAGAATTTCAAGGTTGGTGAATCAAAGACATTCTACCGACCGGACCTAACCACAACCCAGGCCCGTGTCATAGCTGCAAGGCTGAACACTTCCACAAACATGAAATTTTCTGTCTCTACTGGAGAATTGGAAGAATACTGTATTGTAAAACGGGAGGCGTGAGTTATTGTCTCTCAGATGATAACAATTACAAAGTTAAGCAATCCCAGCAGAGGGTAGTGCCTCCGCTGGGAACAAAAAAACAAACAACCCTATGAACGCAGAAATAACATTCTTCGAGAAATCGGTCACCTACGACAAGTTTGTGACGGATATAGCCGCCCGTCTCGCTTCATTCATGAAAGAGGACAAAGACGATCCGGAATATATCTCACAGCGGAGAGCGGAAAGAATATACGGACAGGCAAACGTACTCCGCTGGAGAAGATCAGGAGCTATCAAACCAATAATAAGACCGGGTAAGATAGAATATCCAACGGCCCAACTGAAAGAGTTAAGCCGTGTAGACGAGATATTCATCAGATGGCAATTGAGCAAAAAGAAAAAATAAGATTCCACAAAACTATGCGATGAAAATTTTATGTACATTTAGGTGCTTAATCTTACGTACGGATGCACAAACATGCACGAAGAAGATCTTTAGAATCCTCGTCGTGTGCATGTTTGTGTACCGTTAATTAAGATTAAGCAATTGATTAACCGGCGAGGATTCTTTTTTGTTAACGATAAATCCAAAAATGAATGGAACCCTTTAATTTAGAACACGAATTACTCTGCATTCAAGAAAAATTCCTAAATTTTGCCTTAACTTTGACTCATAATCCGGCATACGCATGGGACTTAGTTCAAGAAACAAATGTTAAAATATTGGAGAACCGTAATAAATTCGAAAACCATTGCTATCCGATTAAAATAGGTTACACTTTTATTAAAAATCTTTTTATTTCAGACAGAAGAAAGATAAAACAACTTCAGGAAAAAGCCATAATTCTCGATCCTCAAGACCAATATAAAATCGAAGGAAATGAACCCGTTCAAATAAATTATGATTACAATTATATTTTGGAAGTTTTGAATCTTTTAGACAACCAAAGTAGAAAAATAATAAAACTCCTCATTGAAGGAAAACGATATGCCGAAATATCGGAAATTCTAAATATTCCGGAAGGTACGGTAAAAAGCCAGATACATCGTATCCGGGAACAACTTAAACAATCGTTAGCTGAACTTTTAGAAACAGATATGAAAGAATAATGAAATTTACAAATTAACAGGGAATGAATTGGGGGATGAAAATGTTATATATGCTTATATTTTTGTTGATATTTTACAGTGTTTATAATATGACTCATTGCATATAAAAGACTGTTACACATATAAATCAATAAAAACTAATAAAATATTTTGTGGAGCATACAGGACTCGAACCTGCCACCTTTTGACTGCCAGTCAAACGCTCTAGCCAGATGAGCTAATGCCCCCTTTTCTTGATGCAAAGATAGAATCATTTTCGAATAATCACAATATATCACGAAGTTTTTCTATTTTTGCAATATATAAAAACGGGAAATACAGAGTTATTCAAATTTTATGAAAATCTCTTTTGACAGTTCATTCATAGTTAATAAGTTGCATTTCAAATTCTAAAAAATCGAATTTGTTTTACCTCGATCAGCACTAATAATTATAAATAAAAACAATGATCATAATCAATACAACATATCACGCATCCGACAATATAAAAGAAATATTCATCAACTGGATAAAGGAAATATATATTCCGACAGCTTTACAACGTGAAGAATTAAGCGAACCCCAGCTTTGTCGTATAATAGCAGGAAACGAAAATGAAGGAGAAAATTTCTCACTCCAATTTCACGTAAAAGATACGGCATCTTTGTCTCGCTGGTATAACGAAACCGGAGATGATCTGGCACATGCTTTGACCGAAAAATTCAAAGATCAAGTCGTAGGGTTTACTACTCTTCTCGAAATTATCGAATAATATGCCGAAGGAAAGAATTATTATCGGTATCGATCCCGGAACTACAGTCATGGGATACGGAGTCCTAAAAATAAACGGTAATAGGCCGGAACTTATTACTTTAGGTATCTTGCAGCTTAATAAATTCGATAATCATTATATGAAATTACGCAGGATATTCGAAAGGGTGTTGGGACTGATAGATCAATATCATCCGGATGAGATGGCTATCGAATCGCCTTTTTTCGGAAAGAACGTCCAATCTATGTTAAAACTCGGAAGAGCACAAGGTGTAGCGATGTCGGCAGCATTATACCGAGATATTCCTATTACAGAATATGCACCTCTGAAAATAAAAATGTCTATTACCGGAAATGGTAACGCCTCTAAAGAACAAGTCGCAGATATGCTAAAACGAATGTTACATATTCCGGAAGAAAACATGCTGCCGCAATTAGATGCCACAGACGGGTTAGCTGCCGCTTTATGCCATTTTTTCCAAACAAATCGCCCGCAAACGGAAAAAGCTTATACAAGTTGGAAAGATTATATTGCAAAAAATCCCTCAAAAATTAAGAAATAAATATTTCTCCGGCTCTTTCCTATTTTTTTATAACTTTGCTTTCGCTTAAAAGAATAAAACGTAAGAAAGCAAAAGATCACAAATTCAGAAAAATATGACAATACAAGATGCGCTGAAGCAACGAATATTGATTCTCGATGGAGCAATGGGTACTATGATTCAACGTTATAACCTGTCTGAAAGTGACTATCGAGGAGAACTTTTTACTAAATATCCCGAAGAGCTTAAAGGCAATAATGATATTTTATGTCTTACCCAGCCCCAAATCATCAGTGAAATACACGAAGCTTATCTACAAGCCGGATCGGATATTATCGAAACAAATACATTTAATGCGACATCCGTATCGATGAGCGATTACGGCATGCAGAATCATATACGGGAAATAAATATAAAAGCAGCGCAATTAGCTCGCAAAGCAGCCGATAAATACACGACAGAAGATAAACCTCGTTTTGTTGCCGGATCTATCGGACCGACAAACAAAACCACATCAATGTCTCCGGACGTAAATAATCCTGCATTCAGATCTTTGAGCTACGATGATCTGGTATTTTCTTACCTGGAACAGATAAAAGCTTTGCTCTCCGGCGGGATAGATGCTCTATTGGTCGAAACCGTATTCGACACGTTAAATGCAAAAGCAGCTTTATTTGCCGCTACTGAGGCAATGGAAGAAACCGGAATTCACGTTCCGATCATGGTCTCTGCCACAGTATCCGATTCCGGAGGTCGAACATTGTCGGGACAAACATTAGAAGCTTTTCTCGCATCGATACAACACGCCCCGATTCTTACATTAGGATTGAACTGTTCCTTTGGAGCTCGAGACATGAAACCTTTCTTGAAACAGTTATCTGAAATCGCACCGTATTATATCAGTGCTTATCCCAATGCCGGACTGCCGAACCGTTTCGGAGAATATGACGAAACTCCCGAAGCCATGGCAAATCAAATGAGAGAATTCGTTGAAGAAAGACTGGTCAACATCATAGGGGGATGTTGCGGCACTACTCCTGCACATATAAAACTATATAATGAGTTAATCGACGGGAAACAGCCTCATATTCCCATTGATAAACCGAATGTATTATGGCTTTCCGGATTAGAACGTCTCGAAATAAAGCCGGAAAACAATTTCATTAATGTAGGAGAGAGATGCAATGTTGCCGGCTCTCGTAAATTTCTCCGCCTCATTTCGGAAAAAAATTATGAAGAAGCTTTGGGCATCGCCCGAAAACAAGTAGAAGACGGTGCTCAAATCATCGATATAAACATGGATGATGCCATGCTCGACGCAAAATCGGAAATGATCACATTTCTAAACCTGATTGCTTCCGAGCCGGAAATATCGAAAGTTCCTGTCATGATCGATTCATCCAAATGGGAAGTAATAGAGTCAGGACTAAAATGCGTACAGGGTAAATCTATTGTCAATTCGATCAGCCTGAAAGAAGGCGAAACCATATTTCTCGAGCATGCCCGTATGATTAAGAAGCTGGGAGCTGCAATGGTTGTCATGGCATTCGACGAGAATGGACAGGCAGACAGCTTCGACCGCAAGATAGAAATATGTAAACGGGCATACAAACTATTGACCCAAAAAGCAGATATAGATCCAAACGATATTATTTTCGATCCGAATGTATTGGCCGTAGCAACAGGTATAGACGAACACCTGAATTACGGCATCGATTTCATCAAAGCTACGACATGGATCAAGAAGAATCTACCCGGAGCAAAAGTCAGCGGAGGAATCAGCAATCTCTCTTTTTCTTTCCGAGGGAACAACTACATACGAGAAGCAATGCATGCAGCATTTCTTTTTCATGCTGTTAAAGCCGGAATGGATATGGGAATCGTCAATCCCGGAACTTCCGTCACATATACAGACATACCGAAAGAGGTTCTTTCTGTCATCGAGGATGTAATACTGAACCGGAAACCGGACGCTACTGAAAAACTGATAATTCTCGCCGAAGAATTAAAAAATCGGCAAAACGGTAAGACCGTAGAAAAAAAAGATATAAGAGACGAAATGACCTTAGACGAGAGATTGGAATATGCATTAATCAAAGGTATATCCGAAAATCTGGAAACCGATTTGTCCGAAGCCATGCGAATATATGGCAAGGCCGTAAAAGTCATAGACGGTCCGCTTATGAAAGGAATGAACACGGTAGGAGAACTATTTGGTGCCGGGAAAATGTTTTTACCGCAAGTCGTAAAAACAGCTCGTACAATGAAACAGGCGGTAGCCATTCTTAAACCGTTTATCGAAGCTGATAAAACAGACAAAAGTTCTCCGGAAAAAGCCGGCAAGTTCTTGCTGGCAACAGTTAAAGGTGATGTTCATGACATCGGGAAAAATATCGTAGGGGTAGTTTTGGCGTGCAACAACTATGAAGTTATCGATTTAGGGGTTATGGTTCCTACCGAAAAAATCATAAAAACCGCCATTGAAGAAAAAGTGGACATCGTCTGCTTAAGCGGGCTTATTACTCCATCTCTCGAAGAGATGTGTCACGTAGCTGAAGAAATGGAGAAAGCAGGGATGACAACTCCTCTCATGATCGGTGGAGCAACGACTTCAAAAATACATACTGCCGTAAAAATAGCCCCTCGTTACAGCGGTCCGGTGATTCATGTGAAAGACGCTTCTCAAAATCCTCTGATCGCAGCACAACTGGCAAACAGCGAAACCCGAAAAATTTTCTTGGAACAACTAAAAAAGGAACAAGAAAAACTCAGAGAATCTATTCAAGAAAAAATACTTCTCACACCGTTAAGCAACGCGAGAAATCATAAAATCAAAATAGAGTGGGAAAAATATAATCCGGTAAAGCCGTTATTGACCGGACAGGTTCAAGAACTGCATTTTTCAATTAAAGAAATTCGCCCTTACATCAATTGGATATTCTTTTTCAATGCATGGAAATTAGGAGGGAAATTCGCATCTATCGCATTCATAAACGGATGTGACCACTGCAAGGCATCTTGGCTTACCCAATTTCCGGAGCAAGAAAGAGCAAAGGCTGCCGAAGCGATGCAATTATATAAAGAGGCTTCCCGAATGCTCGACAAACTGATCGAAGACCAAACTGAAACGGATATTTTGGTCGGAATATTCGAGGCAAATTCTCAAAATGAGTCTATATATATTCAGAAAGAAGGCGTATCGCACATCATACCTTGCTTGCGACAGCAAGTACAAAAAAAAGGAAGCGAAGCCTGCTATTATTCGCTTTCAGATTTCATCATGCCAGCAGACACCCAAAAGACAGATTACATTGGAGTCTTTACAGTAACGGCAGGAAAAGAAATCGAGAACCGGATCGAATACTACAAACAGCAAGATGATAATTATAATGCTCTTTTACTGCAATCTCTCTCTGACCGCATCGCCGAAGCTGCAACCGAGCTTCTACATTATCGGGTGCGAAAAGAGATATGGGGATATTCACCGAATGAGACCGCAACGGTAGAAAACTTGCTGAAAGAACATTATCAAGGAATTCGTCCGGCAATCGGCTATCCATCTCTTCCCGACCAATCGCTTGCTTTCGACATCGACAAACTGCTCGGATTCGACCAAATCGATGTTTCATTAACCGAAAACGGTGCGATGAAACCAAACTCTACGGTCTCAGGAATTATGATAGCTCATCCGCAATCTGTTTATTTCCATATCGGACAAATCGATATGGAACAACGGGCCGAATATTGTAAAAAAAGAAATTTTTCGATAGAAGATTCTTATAAATGGCTTTCTGTATAAAAAAATGTACATAGAAAATAAAGTATCCGACTCTGAATCGAAACAGTATCATTTCCCCGATATTTATTTTCAAGATATAACGGAGATACATAATAATAAAGGATTTTCCGTTAAAAGGAAATATGCCGGCTTATATACCGTCTTTATCAATATAATCGAAGAAAAGACGCAAAATTGTCGCATCAGCTTCTCCGGTGTATTTCCAAGAATGACCTATATTTGTAAAAATCATGATTTTTCGGATACAGAAATATATCATCTCAACAAATTCCGCATTCATTGTAACCGGATAAGACAAAATCGAGATATTCCTTCATACGAGGATTATTTATATGACCTGAAAAGCTTGTCCGATTTCATTGCAAAAATATACGGGAGACCGATTCCCGAAAACTTAAAAGAATGTCTTCCTCATGCAACCCGGTCAATCACACCTGCCGACTATGCACCCGATATTAATATAAGAATCACCGTTTCGTCTTGGGATAAAGATTTCATCACAGGCTACACCGAAGATGATAATTCGGTTTTCGTAAAAATAGATTATCACAAATATGCTCAAAATAACGATCTCGACTACATAGCCGATTTGTTAGCCGAGAATACACAATTATATCTGTTGAACACGAAAATCGAAAAAAACGGGATTTTTTGTCCGGAACAAATCATTTACGAACCGGACTATCTACTCGAGATCTCTACAATAGCCCGTTGCTGGAAAGAATATGGTGATCATCCCTGCAATTATCTGCTGGAAAAAATATCACCTGCCCGAAACACTCCGGCTATGCTCTTAGGAAATCTGGCCGGACAATTTCTCGATGAAACTATCAATACACAAGATTTGCATGAGAACAGTTATAATAACTCGATCAAACGCTTCTTCATTAAGTCTGCACTAAAAATAATCACGTGCGAGGAAAGTCTGAAAGATTTTCATCATCAGGCAAAAGAACAGATGAAAAATATCCGGAATTTCGTTGAAAAAATTTTTCCCGAAATTCATAACATCGAACGGGACAAGCTCATTCTCGAACCGTCTTTTATCTGCAAAGAACTGGGAATTCAAGGACGTGTAGACCTTTTACAGAATAATTACAAAATTTTGATGGAACAAAAGTCTGGTAAAAGAGATATTTATACCAACGGGCATAAAGAAGAACATTATATCCAAATGTTACTATACCGTTTGCTGCTCTCTTATAATTTCAACATCAAAAGTAAAGATTCGGAACAATATCTGTTATATTCGAAGTATCCCGACGGACTGATGCTCGAAAGTTCTTCCGACCCCAACCTTATGAGAAAAATTCTGAGGTTAAGAAACCGTATCGTCAAATATGAAATGCTCTACGCAGAAGGTGCAGTAAAAAATATTCTCGAAAATCTGACTTCGGAAGAGCTAAATATAAATGCGAAAACAAACGTACTCTGGAAAAAATTCCAGCTTCCTCATATCCGACAAATATTAAGTATATATCAAAACGCATCAGATCTCGAAAAATGCTATTTTGCAAGACTTTTTACCTTTATCTCTAAAGAGCATCTTCTTGCAAAAACCGGAAATTCAAGCAAAAACAGAGGATTCTCAGGAATATGGAGATGCGAAATAGCAGAAAAAGAATCTACCGGAGATATTTTAACAGGACTTGATCTTGTAAATAAAGAAGAATCAGGAATATACGGAGGATATGATACGATTACATTTTCCGTCCCGTCACAAGAAGATGATTTACTGCCTAACTTCAGAAATGGCGATATAGTATTACTCTATTCATATCCGGAGGGAGATATCCCCAATGCCTGTAAAGCGAAAATATTACGCGGAACGATCAAGAATATATGTTATACAGAGGTAACCGTCAGACTGCAGTCTCCTCAAAAAAATACTTGTATCTTCCCGGAAAACCAAAAATGGGCGATAGAACACGACTTTTGGGAATCTTCCTATACCTCGATTTATCAAGCCCTATTCGCCTTTTTATCAGCCGATAAAAAAAGAAAAGAGTTATTATTGAATTTACGTTTGCCGACAAAAGATTCTACAAAAAAACTAAATGGAAACTACAACACCGAAAATGTATTTCTCAACGATGTAATATTGAAAGCCAAACAAGCCAATGACTACTTTTTGCTAATAGGACCTCCCGGTACAGGAAAAACATCGTATGCTTTGGTTGCAATGGTGAAAGAAGCCCTCTCCGAATCGTCTTCGATACTACTGTCGGCTTATACCAACCGGGCAGTAGATGAAATCTGTGACAAGATGGATAAACACAAGATCCAATATATCAGAATCGGTTCGGAATTATCTTGTGACGAACGTTTTAGAAAAAATCTGTTGGATGAGAAAATACGATTAAATCCGAATGCGGATATTCTTCGCAAAGTAATTCAGGAGACCCAGGTGTTCGTAGGAACGATAACCAGCATATCGGGAAAACTCAACTTATTCGACATCAAACATTTCGATCTGGCTATTATCGATGAAGCATCTCAAATTCTCGAACCGAATTTACTCGGAATACTATGTGCCAGACATAAGAATCAAACAGCCATAGATAAATTTATCTTCATCGGAGACCACAAACAACTGCCTGCTGTGGTTCAACAATCCGAAAGAGAGTCTATCGTATCAGAACCAGAATTGATAAAGATAGGAATGAGCGATTGTCGTAATTCTCTATTCGAACGACTGATTAACATACAAAAGAAAAACGGTTCGGAAGATTTCATACATATGTTGTTTAAACAAGGGCGCATGCATCCGGAAATTTCATCTTTCTCAAATGAAATTTTCTATGAAAAAAAGTTGAAACCCATTCCTTTAAAACATCAATTAGAAATACTTCATTGTCCTATTTACGACAAATCTGACGGCTTACAAAATCTTATCGCCTCTCACCGATTGGCATTTATCGTATCAAAAGGAGACAAGAACCCCATATCCGATAAAACGAACAAAGATGAAGCCATACGTATATCGGCTTTATTAAAAACAATTTATACAATAAACAAAAATAATTTCAACCCTCAAACCGTAGGGGTAATCGTTCCTTATCGCAATCAGATCGCTCTGATACGAAAAGAGATAAAACAACTAAATATCCCAGCATTGTCGGATATCACGATCGACACAGTAGAACGGTATCAGGGTAGTGAACGGGATTTTATTATTTACGGGTTTACCGTACAAAAAATTTACCAGCTCGAATTTCTCACCGGAAATGTATTTAAAGATAACGGCCAGATTATAGACAGGAAATTGAATGTCGTATTGACTCGCGCCCGTAAACAGTTGTTCTTGATAGGCAATCCGCAAATACTTTCCTACAATGCCATTTTTCAGAAACTCATTAAGTTTATCGACAACAGACAAGGGGTATGCGACATACCTACCGAATATTTCATACAAGGCAAATTCTCTTGCTCTCCAGCAGATAAAACATCTGTGCCCGATTCAAGATAAAAACTTAACGTTTAAGAAGCAAAAAATCAAAACATTTTTTTTCATATTTTGTTATTATTGTATCGTCATTAACAACACAGAATATGATAAAGAAAATAACCTGTCTTATTGGCATCAGTTTTTATTTTATAACCGTTTTTTCCGAAACGAATCAAGTCTCACAAATCATTTCCCGTTTAAACCAAATAGAACATTACCGGGGAGAAGCCTTATTCCGCGTTACATTACCGATGACCGATGAAGAAGTAGAATACAAACTCTCTCTTCAATATCAGAAAAACCCGGCAGATACCTTATACGGATATTCTTATTTGATAGATCTTACATCAGAAAGCAATCCGGCAATAAACGGAAATTTCATCTATTACGACTCCGGAAACTATTACAATTTCAGCAATCACAGATTGCGAGAATATCATGCGGAAGAAGATGCTACACCATTCTATAACAAAATGAACAATAAAAACGAATTGCCGGGAATACATCGTTCGGGATTATTTATAGAAGAATTTCCTATGGAAATAGCATCTCAATTGCAAAAAAGTCTCAACAACCCGGAAAACCGCATTCAAACATACTCCGATACATTGATAAATAACCGTAAATGCAATGCTTTGTATATAGATGAGTATATCAACGGGGAAACAATTCGATCATCGGTCTACATATTCGATTCAGAGTCTGGCACTCCGATATTTAAGGAAATAGAAAATAATCCCGGACATTTAGGATCTCAAACAGTCACCGTCAAATACCTATCATCAGATATAAAAACACCTTTTCCGAACAATTTTTTTTCAGAAGAGAATTTCATAAAACAGAAAGGCAATATTATCGCACCGTTCCGAAGCAACTATTTCAAAGCCCAAAACCTGGCAGGTAAAACTGCTCCCAACTTTTCGCTTCCGCTACTGAATAATGAGAAAAGATTCGATTTGTCGGAACATGAAGGCCGACCTCTGATACTTGCATTTGTCGATACTACAAGTAGTTTCTGCAAAAAGACATTGGATTGCGCAAAATATTTCTCTGATAATAAAAACCTCCTATGGATTACTTTATTATCTGAAAAAAATTCGGATGATCTGATAAAATATCAAGAAGAAAACGTACTGCCCGGAATCGTTATCTGTGATGCTCAAAATATAGCAGCCCAATACGGTATAGCAAACTATCCTACTCTATTTGTCATCTCTCCCGAAAAAAGAATTATTGGGGTACAAATAGGATATGATCCTGATATGGTCCAAAATTTACAACAAATATTAGAAACAAATATAAAAGATTAAACGGAATATTTCTTTTATTTGTTATTTCAAAATAAACAATAGTATAAACACAATTTAAAATTAAAAATTATGGCTCAAATAAAATTTAAAGGGAATCCCGTTTCTACCAACGGAGAATTACCCAAAGTAGGAAGTAAAGCACCTTGCTTCAGTTTGGTAAAATCAGATTTAAGTGAATTAAGTTGTTGCGACCTGAAAGGAAAACGACTGGTTCTTAATATTTTCCCAAGCCTGGACACGAGCGTCTGTGCAACATCGGTTCGTAAATTCAATAAACTTGCAGCCGATATGGATAATACGCTTGTAATAGCAATATCTAAAGACCTACCTTTTGCTCAAAGCCGGTTCTGCACGACAGAAGGGATAGAAAACGTGATCCCGGCTTCGGCATTCAGAGCCTCGGATTTTTCTCAACAATATGGTATAGAAATGGTAGACGGACCGTTAGCCGGACTATTAGCCCGGGCGGTAGTAGTAATAGACGAAAACTTCAATGTCATATACGAAGAACTCGTTCCGGAAATTACTCAAGAACCGAATTATGATGCTGTCATAGCAGCTCTAAAAAAATAAAAAGTCCGAGAAATAACGATAACGCTTTTTGAGCGCTAAAATAACGGATATAATAAATCTCCTTATTGAGTTCCTGTTAAAAACTGCAATAAGGAGATTTTATTTTTCAAGTCTGTTTAAATTTTCCGATAAGAAAAAAACAATTCAGGATCACGCCGAGATGAAAAGTTCTTAAACAGATAATCGGTAAACGGTGTTTCAAACACTCTTGCCTGATTAGGACATTCCTTAACACAAGCACAACACTTGATACACGATTCAGGATCACTTACAATTTCATCTTGCAATTCGATAGACTGTGTAGGGCATATTTCGATACAATATCCGCATTGTGTGCAAAGTTCTGAAATCGTAACCGGAGTTTGAGGTGTTTTATTTCCTTTTACCTTATATGGGAAATTTCCCTTTACTTGCAAATCAACAGACTCTCCCGACCAATCATTTAAAAAAGCTGCGGTTTTCGAACCGAATGCAAAAGCCGTATCTATATCCGCTTTATCCGGGCGTCCTTCAGCAACCGGACGATTCGGACGACTGTACGAATGTTCTCCGATAAATGCTCCTCCCGACACCGGAATAAAGCCTTGCTCTTTTGCAATATCCCGTAACTCTATCAATGCATCTTCATAATCTCTATTTCCGTAAACAACGGCAACCACGGCCGGAATATTATTACCCCGTATCGAACGCAAGCGTTCTACAGCCGTTTCGGCAACTCGCCCACCATATACAGGAACAGAAATGACAGCAACACCCTCCTCTATTAAAATATCCTTTACAGGTTTCTCATACGTAATATCCAACTCTTTATGTTCACAAGTACCCATTCCCTCGGCAATAGCATCTGCAATTCTCAAAGATGTATGTGTCGGAGAGAAAAAAATAGTATGTACGACCGATATTTTCATAAGCTATATATTTCTTTTATTTTCTGATTAATACCAAATTGTGGCGATCAATTTACGAGGGCCTCCATAATCTCTGAACTCACACAGATATATTCCTTGCCATGTTCCCAAAGCCAACTTTTTATTGCGAATAGGAACGGTCAGTGACACCCCTATCACAGAAGATTTCAAATGAGCGGGCATATCGTCGCTTCCCTCCAATACATGCGTATAATAGGACTGATTCTCCGGGATTAAATGATTGAATGATCGCTCAAAATCTGTACGAACCGAAGGATCGGCATTCTCATTTATAGTTAATCCTGCAGAAGTATGCTGTATGAACAAATTCAACAGCCCTTCTTCCGGCAATTCCTGAAGTTCCTTTTCTATCAATGGAGTAATCAGATGAAAACCACGTCTGAAAGCAGGAAGACAAAAAGAATTTTGCTTTACCATAACACAATATATACTAATTATTCCGTTCCAGCTCACGCAAGTTATCGATTCTCTTCTTTTCCAAGAAATCGTATATTCCCCCTAAGTGTTCTATAATTCGCTTATTCCCGAATTCATATACTTTATCCACCAAACCATTTAAAAAATCACGGTCATGAGAAACGACAATCAATGTGCCGTCAAATTCTTTAAGAGCTGTTTTAAGAATATCTTTTGTTTTTAAATCCAAATGATTCGTCGGCTCGTCTAAAATCAACAGATTTACCGGTTCTAACAATAACTTGATCATTGCCAAACGGGTACGCTCACCGCCGGAAAGCACTTTTACCTTTTTGGCAGAATTCTCACCGCCGAACATAAATGCACCCAATATATCTTTTATCTTTGTTCGTATATCCCCTTTGGCAACATCATCTATCGTTTGAAAAACCGTGAGTTCTTCATCCAACAGAGAAGCCTGATTTTGAGCGAAATAGCCGATCATTACATTATGCCCGAGAGTTAGTGTTCCATCAAACTTCGTCTCTCCCATTATACATTTGACCAAAGTCGATTTCCCTTCACCGTTTTTCCCGACAAATGCAACTTTCTCTCCCCTTTCGATAGTCAACGTAGCTTTCGAAAATACAGTATGGTTACCGTATGATTTCGAAACATCTTCTATAATTACCGGATAATTACCCGAACGGGGAGAAGGAGGGAAACGTAATTTCAGAGCAGAGGTATCTTCTTCATCGACTTCGACCAGTTCGAGTTTTTCTAACATCTTCACACGAGATTGCACTTGCAAAGTTTTGGAATAAGTCCCTTTGAAACGTTCGATAAACTCTTTTGTTTCAGCAATCATTTTTTGCTGATCTTCATAAGCTTTCTGCTGTTGTTCTCGCCGTTCTTTCCGCAACTCGAGATATTTCGAATAATTTACCTTATAATCATAAATACGCCCCATAGTTACCTCTATCGTCCGAGTAGTAATGTTATCAACAAAAGCCCGGTCGTGTGATATTACGATTACTGCTTTCACATTCGAAACAAGAAAATTCTCCAACCATTGTATCGACTCGATATCCAAATGATTGGTAGGTTCGTCGAGCAACAGAATATCCGGACGCTTCAGCAACAGCTTAGCCAGCTCGATACGCATGCGCCAACCTCCACTGAACTCAGAAGTGGATCTGGAAAAGTCGGATCGCTTAAAACCTAATCCCAACAATACTTTTTCAACATCTTCTTCATAATTGGTTGCATCTACCGAATAAAATTTTTCACTCAACAAAGAAACGTCTTCTATCAGCTTATAATACTCCTCAGACTCATAATCAGTACGGGTAGCCAATTCATTATTAAGTCGTTCTATCTCTTTCTCCATCTCAAAAAGATGAGAAAAGGCCTGCGATGTCTCTTCAAATACAGTTCGCTTGTTATCAGTCATCAAATGCTGGGGAAGATATGCAATTACCGTATCTTTAGGTACTGAAATACTTCCACGGGAAGGTGTCCTCACCCCTGCCAGAATTTTCAACAAAGTGGACTTTCCCGCCCCATTTTTTCCCATTAAAGCAATGCGATCTTTTTCATTAACTACAAACGAGACATCTTGAAAAAGTGTCGTGCCTCCAAATTCTACGGTCAGCCCGTCAACAGAAATCATATATTTATTGTTATATTAAAATGCAAAGATACTATAACTCTTTAAATAAAAAGATCGAAAATTCCTTGCTTTCGGATTAAAATACAAAAAGCGAATGTCGATATTCAACCTCACGAAATAAAAAAATTAATTAAAACCAATACAGTAAAGCCCAAATTATTTCGTACTATAAAGAAAATATCTATCTTTGTCAGCGTTTTAGTAGCATATTTCAAGATAAATATATAAACAGATAACAAAATGAAAAAAATAAGAGCAGCTATCGTAGGATACGGTAATATCGGTAAATACGTTCTGGAAGCTTTACAAGCTGCACCGGACTTTGAAATAGCAGGTATCGTTCGCCGAGATGCAAACAACGTTCCAGACGAATTAAAAGAATACCCTGTTGTCGAAGGCATAGAAAACCTTCAAGATGTTGCAGTCGCAATTCTGTGTACTCCAACCCGTAAAGTCGAAGATTTTGCAATTAAAGCTTTATCCTTAGGTATCAATACTGTAGACAGTTTCGACATTCATACACAAATCGCAGATTTACGCAGCCGACTCGACGCTATCGCCAAAAAACATAACTCCGTATCGATTACAGCAGCAGGATGGGATCCGGGCAGTGACTCGATCGTCCGTGCTTTAATGGAAGCTTGTGCTCCTAAAGGCATCACTTATACAAACTTCGGTCCCGGTATGAGTATGGGACACACTGTTGCCGTAAAAGCCGTAGAAGGCGTAAAAGCTGCATTATCTATGACAATTCCTCTCGGAACAGGAATCCACCGACGAATGGTATATATCGAATTGAAAGACGGTTACAAATTCGAAGAAGTTGCTAAAGCTATCAAAAACGATGCCTATTTTATAAATGACGAAACGCACGTCATGCAAGTAGAAGACGTCAATGCTCTTCTCGATATGGGACATGGAGTACACATGACCCGTAAAGGTGTATCGGGAACTACCCAAAACCAGCTTTTCGAATTCAATATGAAAATCAATAATCCGGCTTTGACCGCACAAAATCTGGTCGGTGTAGCCCGAGCTTCATTACTTCAACAACCGGGATGCTATACTATGATCGAAATACCTGTTATCGATATGCTTTACGGTGACAGAGAAACTTTGATCAAACATCTTGTGTAAGAAATAAGGAAATATCATCAAGTCATCTTTGCTTTTTTCAAATCTGACTTGTATAAATTTATACGGGTATTAAGATATAAATTCTTACGAAAATATTCTTACCTTTGTGCCTTGTCAATAAAATAGATATTGACAAGGCTTTTTTTACAAAATCAAATACAAACGATCAGATGTTAGATGTTGTCACTTGGACTGTCGATCCGGCAATCTTTACTATTTTTACAAGAGAAATCCGCTGGTACGGGTTATTTTTTGCTATCGGCTTTTTATTAGGATACCAAATCGAAGACAAAATATTCAAGCATGACAATGCCCCTACCGGATGGTGCGATAAAATCTTTATCTATGTAGTCATCGCGACAGTCATAGGTTCACGGCTCGGACATTGCTTTTTCTACGGATGGGAATATTACTCAGCCCATCCATTAGATATTTTTAAAATATGGGAAGGCGGGCTTGCCAGCCATGGCGGTGCAATCGGTATCATTATAGCTTTATTAATCTATTCCAAGCGAGTAACTCATCGCAATCCGTTATGGGCATTCGACCGTCTCGTAATTCCGGTTGCCCTTGTCGGTGCGCTTATACGTATGGGAAATCTGATGAATCATGAGATCTTCGGTCACCCGACCGATCTGCCGTGGGGATTCCGGTTTATTGAAAACCTTCATCAATGGCATTATTTAGGTGCAGAACCGATTTTTACCGCACCGTCCCATCCTACTCAAATATATGAGGCGATATGTTATATTATTGTCTTTATTTTATTGATGTATATGTATTGGAAACGGAATGCGGGAAACCGTCCGGGACTTATCTTCGGAGTATTTTTAATCGGAATTTTCCTGTCCAGATTCTGTATCGAGTTTTTGAAAAACAATCAAGAAGATTTTGAAGAAAATATGATACTCAATATGGGACAGTTATTGAGTATCCCATTTGTTTTAGCCGGAATTTATTTGGTTATCAGAGCCATGAAACAGCCGACGGTTTCTGGTCGTATCGAAAATATTAAGCCTAAACAACAAAAATAAAATATGAGCAGTTTTTTCAAGAAATACGATAAGCCTTTGTTTATCGTATTATTTTTAGTGTGTCTTTTACCGCAGGTCACTCCTGCAATCGCATTATTTATAGGATTAGCATTTGCCTTGACTTTAGGGCAGCCATATCCTAAATTCAGCAAAAAAACATCTAAATATTTATTACAGTTTTCGGTTGTCGGGTTAGGTTTCGGAATGAACCTTCATGAGTCATTACAGGCAGGGAAAGAAGGCATGATTTTTACCATCGTTTCGGTAGCATCGGTTATGATCATCGGATTTCTGATCGGAAAATGGTTGCACGTAAACCGGAAAACTTCTTATCTGATTTCTTCCGGAACTGCGATATGCGGAGGTAGTGCCATCGCTGCAGTAGCTCCGGTGCTTCGTGCAGATGACAATCAAATGTCTGTGTCTTTAGGAACAATATTTATCCTCAATGCTATCGCCCTTTTTATTTTTCCTCCGATAGGACACTTGTTAAATATGACTCAAGAACAATTCGGACTTTGGGCGGCAATAGCCATACATGATACGAGTTCTGTTGTCGGTGCAGGAGCAGCATACGGGCAAAAAGCCCTTGAAGTCGCCACTATGGTAAAGCTTACCCGAGCTCTCTGGATAATACCGTTGGCATTTGTCACGACTTTTATTTTCAAAGAAAAATCGAATAAGGTATCTATTCCTTGGTTTATTCTCTTTTTCGTATTAGCCATGATCGCTAATACTTATCTGTCCATTCCCGAGAATATCAGCGGCAGTATAGTATGGGCAGCCAAGAAAGGTCTGACTGTTACACTATTTCTTATCGGAGCGGGATTGTCTCGTCAAGTATTAAAACATGTAGGTATAAAACCGCTTGTGCAGGGAGTTATGTTGTGGATATTTATAGGGCTGATGAGTCTTGCCGTCGTATTATATATTTAGATTCTGTTTTTAGACAAATCGCTAATTCAACATTAAAGACATACATGGAACGGGGCAAGATTTATTAGAAAATATTCTCTCAACAAGTTCTGCCGGTGAAAATATAAAACCGGTATTGTCGCATTGAAAGGGCTTTTTCTTACAAAAGCCCTTTTCTAATATATAAGTTGCCGTGTTCGAAGGGATCTGTTCATCCCTAAGAGAAATAGTCATATCAATTTCCGGATATGCTGCGGCATAATACTGCAAAACCATAGAAGCATCAATAATTCTCATCATACCGAAAGGAGTCCCTTCTTCATGTGAAACTGGAATGATCGAAACAATTTCATGTCGGGGATAGAGAGATTCTATTTCGAAAAGCAACTTTTTTTTCATTTCATCATTATCATACATCCACTCTTTTATCCAAACCTTTCCGGAATCCGGAACGACTAAGGCCAATCCTCCTATATGCCCTCTATCTCCGGAAACCGCAAATACTTTTCCACCCGCAAGATATAAATCTGCAAGTATAATCTGGAAATCCTGAAAAGAATGTTGAATGCAACACGGTCTTTTTCCCATAGAAATCATAAAATAAGCATATAGTTCTTCTTCAGAATAACTATGTGACAAAGAGCATTTTTTGATAGGGGTAACTTCATAATTCTTCATACAAGAATAGAAAACCGTCCCGTAACCGAGTCTTCTATAAAAATCGAAAAGCCATGATTCTGCCGGAATCAGTGTAGAGAAATGAACATCTCTCGATCTCATTACTCTAAAAGCTTCTGTCAACAAATCTTTCATCAGTCCCCGCCCTCTTGCTTCCGGCCAAGTCGAAGCTCCGGAAATATAAGAGATACGAAATTCTCTTCCCCAACAAGTCATCGAATAGGGCAACATCTGTAAAGCCGACAGTACTTTCCCGTTTTCAATATGCACAAGAGTGTTTTCTTCTGTGTACTTCGTAGAAAAGTAGAGCCGGACAAACGCTTCAGAATCATTGAAACATTCTTGCCATAAATCGACGACTTGTTGTTTATCAATCATAAAAAATTATTTTTATACATGATGAAGAATCGCAACATTTTTCTCTAATAAGATAGCCGGATGATAAGATAACTTGGCTTTTCTCAATCCGGGAATACCTAAATCTTCTTCTCGGTTAATATAAATATATTGTTCAGGAATATGCTGAGCAAATTCTTGATTAATCACGGCATAAGCTCCTTCAATATCCGTATCGGCTTTTTCAACATGCACACCAAAAGTGTCTTGGGTTATAGGTGCACCAAAAGTGAATGCCACGATCTCACCTCCTACCCAAATAGCTCCTCCCATAATACCCAATTCTTCGAAATGTTGCAGTGCATAAGTCATTGAACGGCGCTCATTCAATAAATCTTCATTATCTGAACAATTATTCTCTTTACACCACTTTGTTTCCAATTCGAGGCACTGCGGAATTATATCCAATGTAAGAGGAGTATAACGATAATCATCGTATTCTTGTCGGAATCGATTGATATGATTTCTTTTCGGCTGATATTTCTTACCGACTAAATACGCTAAATCGGAACGTAAATAGATATAATCGAAATAGTCTCGTTCAGGGATAAAACGAAACTTGCCAGGGAGAATTTTTTCAAGCTGATTTTTAGCTTCCGGAGTTATTCCCAACAAACAAAGTGTATGTCCCATAGAACGGGCGTCATCGTCTAATAGATTTATCATCTTTTCCAACGATCCGTTCCCCAACGGCATCATATATGCAGGACGACGATCTTCTATATAAAAGCGTATCAACAATGAGTCGTCAATAATGGCATACTCGCTATCATACAAAAAACGCCAACTGCACATATTAGCAAAAGAAAAATCACAATTCCGGGAATTACTGGATAATGTATATGTTGTTATTTCTTTCTTATCGGACAAAGTAATCGGTTTAAAAGGTATCATCTGTTTCTCTTTACTTATTATTCATACGTTTTTTAATAACACGAATTTATGATGAATTGTTGAATCGCAACGAAAGCCCGTTCAAATTTTATAGAAAATTATTAACGAGCCTACCCGATTACAAATGATGCATAATGCCCCTCATCTCCTCTCTATCATGTTAAAATACGATTAAATAATTTGATAATTTGAAGTTTTGTGAAAACCTATTTTATACTATCCCTAATTAAATAGGCCAAACAACCTTTTTTAATCAACATAAAAAAGATCTGACATAATCGTGTCGGAAATAAAAAGACCCTTCCGAGTAAGGCGTAAATGTTTCCCAGACATAATCAAATTGCCGGATTGGATATGAATCAATGCTTGTTGTAAACAGTACATATAACGGTCATTCCCATACAAAAACTTGACTTTGTCCAGATCAAGTCCCCACATTGTCCGTAAAGAAGTCAGGACAAAATCATTATACAGATCATCAAAAGACAATTGTTCTAAAGTATATGCCATATTTCCTGATTCTATTTTATCGCAATACTGTCTCAAATCGGGCACATTCCATGAGCGAGTATAACCGTTATAACTATGAGCTGAAGCCCCGATACCTAAATAAGGTACATTTTGCCAATATGCAGTATTATGACGCGAATAGCGTCCGGGCAAGGCAAAATTAGAAATCTCATAATGTTCGAACCCTTCACGTTCCAACATGTCAATTAATAATCCGAACATCTGTAAGGCAAGCTCTTCGTCACATTCCCGAACTTTTCCCTTTCTCAATAATTCTGAAAGTCCCGTCCCTTCCTCATAAATCAGATTATATGCCGATATATGAGGAACTTTCAAAGCTATAGCCATCTTCACATTTTGTTCCCAAGACTCTAATGTCTGCCCCGGCAAACCATATATCAAATCAACACTCAAATTTTCGAATCCGGCATCTTGACACAATTTTACTGCATTAACAGCTTGCAAAGAGGTATGCCTCCGATTTAAAAAAAGAAGATCTGCATCTTTAAAACTCTGAATTCCCATACTAATCCGGTTCACCGGTAATGGCACAAGCCCTTCGACATAATCTTTTGTAAGATCATCCGGATTAACTTCGATAGTAACTTCTTTACATTGTCCCCAATCAATACCGATTAAACTATCGAATAAAGAGTCTAATTCTGAAATAGACAACTGTGACGGTGTTCCGCCACCTAAATAAACCGTATCGATATTTATATTCCCTAATTCCGTAAACCGACCTTGCCATTCTCTGCCCAATGCCCGAATATATCTCTGTTTTTGAGACATATCGATACTGGAATAAAAATCACAGTAAATACAACGTTTTTTACAAAAAGGAATATGTATATAGAGTCCTGCCATAATTATAAACAAAGATAATATTTTTCAGAAGTTTAAAAACAAAAACGGTCAGTGTTCAAAAACACTGTTTTCTAACACAGTGCGACAGATTGCTTTTTTCATTTTAATTATATAATTTGCGAACGCTCTGTGAAAAATTCACAGCAAAACACTGATTGTCTCACCTTAAATCATGACCGTTATGAAAGTATATCAGTCTCATGAGATTAAAAACATCGCCCTATTGGGTAGTAAAGGATCTGGGAAAACCACACTTGCAGAAGCTATGCTTTTCGAGTGTGGGGTTATAAAACGTAGAGGAACCGTAGATGCGCAAAACACGGTTTCAGACTATTTCCCGGTGGAACGAGAGTATGGTTATTCTGTGTTTTCCACCGTTTTTTATGCCGAATTTTTAGGGAAAAAACTCAATGTCATCGACTGCCCGGGGTCTGATGATTTTGTTGGAAGCGCTATTACCGCTCTCAACGTTACCGATACCGGTGTAATTGTTATAGACTCTCAATACGGAGTTGAAGTCGGTACTCAGAACATATTCCGATATACCGAGACTTTGCATAAACCGGTAATTTTCGCGATGAATCAATTAGACGGAGAAAAAGCCGATTACGACAACACCATAGAACAACTCCGAGAATCTTTCGGAAACAAAATAGTACAAATACAATATCCGATTTCATGCGGGGCATCATTCAACGCAATGATAGATGTCCTGAAAATGAAAATGTATAAATGGAAACCGGAAGGCGGAACTCCTGAAGTTCTGGAGATTCCTGCCGAAGAAAAAGAAAAGGCAGCAGACCTGCATCAGAAACTAATAGAAGCTGCAGCCGAAAATGATGAAGGACTCATGGAAAAATTCTTTGACCAAGGAATCTTGACCGAAGATGAAATGCGTGAGGGTATTCGGAAAGGTCTAATTACCCGTAGTATGTTTCCGGTATTTTGTGTCAGTGCATTAAGAGACATGGGAGTGCGCCGAATGATGGAATTTCTTGGAAACGTAGTCCCGTTTGTAAGTGAAATGCCCAAACCGGTCACAACTGATGGTATTGAAGTAGCTCCCGATGCGAAAGGCCCCACAAGTTTATATTTTTTCAAAACAACAGTAGAACCCCATATCGGTGAAGTCTCTTACTTTAAAGTAATGTCCGGTACTATAAAGGAAGGAGACGACCTGCAAAATATAAATCGCGGGACAAAAGAACGTATCGCCCAAATGTTCTGCGTATGCGGACAAATAAGAACAAAAATAGAAGAACTGGTTGCCGGAGATATCGGTGCGACAGTCAAACTAAAAGATGTACGCACAGGAAATACACTCGATGATAAAAACTGCGAGTATGTCTTTGACTTCGTAAAATACCCAGATCCGAAATTCCAAAGAGCCATAAAACCGGTTAATGAAGCCGATGCCGAAAAACTAAGTGAAATTCTTACCCGAATGCACGAAGAAGATCCGACTTGGATTATAGAACAATCTAAAGAACTGAAACAAACTATAGTTTCGGGACAGGGAGAATTTCATTTAAGAACTTTAAAGTGGCGTATTGAAAATAACGACAAAATAGCTGTCGAATATAAAGAGCCGAAAATTCCTTATCGTGAAACGATTACTAAAGCTGCCCGAGCAGATTATCGTCACAAAAAACAATCGGGTGGAGCTGGACAATTCGGAGAAGTACATTTAATTATTGAACCTTATTACGAAGGAATGCCCGCTCCGGAAAGTTACCGTTTCAATAATCAAGAATATAAGATGAATGTACGGGATACTCAAGTAATCGATCTTGAATGGGGAGGTAAACTCGTATTTGTTAATTGTATTGTAGGCGGTGCTATTGATGCACGTTTTCTACCAGCTATATTAAAAGGACTAATGGACCGTATGGAACAAGGGCCTCTAACCGGCTCTTATGCCCGCGATGTCAGAGTATGTGTTTATGACGGAAAAATGCACCCTGTAGATTCTAATGAGATTTCATTCCGTTTAGCCGGAAGAAATGCGTTCAGCGAAGCATTCAAAAATGCCGGACCTAAAATTCTAGAACCTATATATGATGTTGAAGTTTTAGTTCCATCGGATAAAATGGGTGACGTCATGAGTGATTTGCAAGGACGCCGGGCAATCATCATGGGAATGTCGAGTGAAAAAGGTTTTGAAAAAATCAGTGCCAAAGTACCTTTAAAAGAAATGGCATCTTACTCTACTTCACTGAGTTCTATTACCGGAGGTCGTTCATCTTTCACAATGAAATATTCATCATATGAATTAGTTCCGTCCGACATTCAAGAAAAATTACTGAAAGCATATGAGGCCTCACAAGGTACAGAATAATGATATTGAAAATTCAAACAGTGATATTGTTAAATATTAATAAAAAGTCGTCAATAGCTTGACGACTTTTTGTTTGTAAACATTTATATGTTAAATTCGCACTGAAATGTTAAACAGAGAATTCCTAAAAAAATTCATTATTCTGTTAAACAAAAAGCGAACAAGGTTGTTTATCTAATAAAAATGTTGAAAATATTGGGGAATGAAAGGCAAAATTCAAAAAAAATTACTGAATCAAGCTCTATAAAAAATAATTTACCGGATAAACGATTATGAAGAAATCGACAATATGGTTATTGGCAGCAATTATGGCACTTACCTTTATCGGGTTGCTCTATATGCAGATCAGCTATATGGAAAATATGGTGAGGATGAGGAACGAGCAATTTTCCGAGGCGGTAAAACGCAGCCTATACGATGTGTCGACAACTTTAGAACAAGATGAAACAAAACGTTATTTGGCCGAAGATATTGAGGAAACGCAGAAGCGTCTGCTCTCATTCGAACGGGGTACTAGTAAAACTTTAGGTAAAGATGTAATTTCAACACACCACCAGTTTTCTATTGTTTCTCCTGACGGCACAGTATCAAATTTCAGCTTTAAAGAACTGACGAGCACGATAATGATGCAACCTAAAGTTTCAGTTACTCCTAAAGAGGACAATAACTCGATAACTAAAACATACAGAGGGATGCAAGAGATGCTGAAAGGACAGTATCTTTATCAAAAGGGATTATTGGATGAGGTAATACTTAACATTTTAAGTACAGCCAGCAATAAACCGATTATGGAGCGGGTCGATGCAAGAAAGATCGAAAATTATCTGAAATCGGAATTGCAAAATAACGGATTGAACATCCCATTTCAATATGCAATTATCAATAAAAACGGAAAAACGGTTTATAATACTCCAGAATATGCGCCCCAAAAAGAATCGGCATTATTCACTCAGATTCTTTTTCCGAACGATCCGCCGAACCGACTTAATTATTTGAAAGTATATTTTCCGACAAAAAGCGATTATATTTTCAGTTCGATACGGTTCATGATCCCCTCTTTTGCTTTTACGATGGTAATGTTGATTACTTTTATTTTTACTATCGTAACAGCATTCCGGCAAAAGAAATTGACTGAAATGAAGAATGATTTCATCAATAATATGACTCATGAATTTAAAACTCCGATTTCTACGATTTCTTTAGCTGCACAAATGCTGAAAGATCCGGCAGTAGCTAAAAGTCCTCAGATGTTTCAACATATATCGGGTGTTATAAACGATGAAACGAAAAGGCTTCGTTTTCAGGTAGAGAAAGTTCTACAAATGTCTATGTTCGAAAGACAAAAAACTATGATGAAACTCAATACGGTAGATGTCAACGGCATTATTACCAGCGTAATGAGCACATTCAAACTGAAAGTTGAAAAATACGGGGGTACGATAGAAGCCGATCTCGAGGCAGAAGATGCATGGGTGAAAGTAGATGAAATGCATTTTACGAATGTAATTTTCAATCTATTGGACAATGCAGTAAAATATGCACGGGAAGATGTTCCGTTGTCCTTATTCATACGAACCCGTATTTTAGACAACGATAAGGTCGAAATATCGATTCAAGACAACGGAATAGGTATTAAAAAAGAAGACCTGAAAAAGATATTCGAAAAATTCTACCGTGTCTCGACCGGAAATGTGCATAATGTCAAAGGATTCGGTTTAGGGCTGGCATACGTGCATAAGATCATACACGATCTGAACGGAACAATCCGTGCAGAAAGCGAACTGAATATAGGAACAAAATTTATAATTATATTACCTCTAATAAAAAACAAATAATTATGGAAGAAAGATTGCGTATATTACTGTGCGAAGATGATGAAAATCTTGGCATGTTGTTAAGAGAATATTTGCAAGCAAAAGGTTATGCAGCGGATCTTTTCTCAGATGGAGAAAGCGGATATAAAGCCTTTTTAAAAGGTAAATACGATTTATGTGTACTGGACGTAATGATGCCTAAAAAAGACGGTTTCACTCTCGCCCAAGAGATTCGTACCATAAACAGTGAAGTACCTATTATTTTCTTGACTGCTAAATCGCTAAAAGAAGATATTCTCGAAGGATTCAAAATCGGTGCTGACGACTATATCACCAAACCTTTCAGCATGGAAGAGCTGGTATTCAGAATTGAAGCTATCTTGCGCCGGGTAAAAGGGAAAAAAGGAAAAGAAGTTACTATGTACAAAATCGGAAACTTTACATTCGATACTCAGAAACAGGTTCTGTCTATCGGTGATAAAGTAACCAAACTGACGACAAAAGAATCAGAATTACTAAGTCTTTTGTGTGCTCATGTAAATGAGATTTTGGAACGTAATTTTGCATTGAAAACAATATGGATCGATGACAATTATTTCAATGCCCGCAGTATGGATGTTTACATCACTAAATTACGTAAACACCTGAAAGATGATCCTTCGATCGAAATTATCAATATCCACGGTAAAGGGTACAAACTCATTGCTCCGGAAATTGAAGTCAAGACTAAATAAAGAGTTTTATATCAATAATTGAACAAGACAGGTTGCTTTAAAGCAACCTGTTTTTTCATAACCATAATAAAAAAGAAATGGAAATTATTCATGATCCAGATCGAAAAACATTCAGTATGATAATCAACGGTTATACCGGGTATGTTTCTTATCAAATTAGAAACGGAAAGCTCGATATACTCCATACCGTAGTACCCTCTCAAATCGGAGGACAAGGGATTGCATCACAACTGGTAAAAGCGGCGTACGACTATGCTATAAACAACCATCTCAAACCGGCAGCAACTTGCAGTTATGCCGTAATTTGGTTACAGAGACATTCAGAGTATAGAGATCAATAAAAAAGGATATACAATTTTGTACACCCTTATTTTTACCAGCTTCATGTTCCGGATTATATTTCCTAAAACCAACACTTCTTCCTCTTTTTATTTTTCTGATTCTCATCGCTACCATTTCCGCCATAACCATAAGCAGAACTATAACTATACTTAGAGCCATACCCGTAACCGTAGCCATAACCATATTTTCTATAACTATAAGAGTGAGCCTGCATATCGACTGCATTAACAATCAAATAAGTTGACGTCAGTCTTTTATCTGCCACATAACTATTCAGTAATGCCAAATATTTTTTTGAAGAATAATTAGCTCTCGTAACATATAAGTTAACATCTGCCAAACGATTCAGCAAAAAAGTATCTGAAACCATTCCGACCGGAGCAGTATCGACAATAATGTAATCATATTTTTCACGCAATATCTCAAACACCTGATCTAAACGAGAATTTGTAAGCAATTCATTCGGATTAGGAGGGACAGGACCGGCAGGTAATAGATCGAGATATTCAGACATGCCGGAAGGAACTATCAATCCGTCTAAATCTGTTTCCTGACCTGACAAATATGAGGTGATCCCTTTATTCGTCATAATAGAAAAATGTTTTTTCAACTGAGGCCTGCGAATATCTAAACCCACCAATATCACTTTTTTGTTTGTCAAAGCAAAACTCAAAGCCAAATTCATCGAAAAGAATGTCTTACCTTCTTGTGTCACGGTAGACGTAACATTTATTACCTTTTTGTCCGGTTCATTCAACATAAATTGCAAACTATTTCGAACCAGCCGAAATAATTCGACAATGGGAGCTGTCGATTTTGCCTTTACGACAAACTGATCGCCAGTATCGTTCTTTGCTATTTCTCCTAAAACAGGGACAGAAGTCAAACGCTCTACATCCATACGATCTTTAAATTTTACATTGAACATATCTTTTAAAAAGATAAATAATGCAGGTATCGAAAGACCAAAAACAAATGCAATCAAAAAAGTCTTAGGTTTATTAGGCTCGACAGGACCTCCCGTCACATCGGGAGTATCGACAATACTGGCAACAGGGACTGTCAACGTCTTATTTAAGGAATTCTCTTCTCTCTTCTCTAATAGGAAAACATATAATTTATCTTTAATAGATTGCTGGCGCATAATTTCCGTTAATTCCCTTTCAACTTCAGGAACCGACGCTACCATATTATTAAGTTGACGATTTTTAGCCTGCAAATCTTTTTTTTCTATATTCAACCCTTTACGAACAGAAATTATACCACTCAAAACACCTTTTCTTAAATCAGATATATCATGGTTTATATCTGCAATCAAAGGATTATCTTCAGAAGAAGAACGTAATAAACGTTCTCGAACGAGCAGCATTTGGTTATATTTATTAATTAATTCGGAGAATCCGGCATCAGTAATACCCAAATAAGGAATAGGCGTATACACATGTTGTTTATTGGAAACAAACTGATCTACATAATCGACCAGATTTAACTGCGTCTCCAATTCGAATAATTTTTTTTCGGTCTCCGATAACTCCGTCGTGAATTTCTCTCCTTCATTCTTCACATCTGTCAACTTATGTGCTTTTCGGAAATTTTCCGCCTGTTTCTCAACATTTCCTAATTCCTTGGATATAGAGACAATACGTTCATCGATAAATCGTTCTGTATTCAATGCTACTCGATTCTTCTCTGCCATACTTAATTCATTATAATAAAATACGACACGATTAAGTACGTCTTTAGCCTTCGCAATATTAAAAGTATTCAATGAAAGAGTCAATATCGTAGATCCCTTGCTCAATGCATCTGCAACAATGGCTTTCGAAAGATAATTCGCCATATTTCTCGGATTCGATACAGTAATTATAATATCTTCTTCAGGAAGTTGTACAGCAAAATTGCGGGTCATAGTGAATGAAATATCCCCGATATTTACCGGCAAAGGGTTAGCTGTCAAAACTAATGACTTGTTTTCTCCATTGTAAGAAACTTTTACATCATAATCTTCACTTGATTTCGGAACGGCATGTATAGTTATCGGAAATACTAAACTCCTCACTGTTGCACTATCAATAGATAATTCTATCGGAGTATCTTTGTAGAGGTCTATCTTACGCATTCCTTTTTTCATTACATAATTTGTATATAACTCCAGATCCATGACAACCTGAAGCATCACGTTTTTGGAACGCATGATCTCAACTTCATTTTCAAGATTGTTTTTAACGGATGCCATTCCCAAACTCTCCATCATCAACATATCGGGAGTAGCACCGCTCTTATCATTTTTCATCAAAACAGAGGCCGTTACCGTATAAACATTATTTTTACGTGCCAAGATGAAAAAAGCAATACCCATCGCCACTATAATACTGGCAACGAACCATTTCCAATGAACCAAATAATTAAAAAGTATTTCTCTAAAATCGACTGCTTTATCTTGCCCTTCTTCTTGTGAGAGAATATCCTTCGAATCCATTCAAAACTGTATTAACGAGTTAATGTAACTATAATATTAGTAATTCCCAACAATGTGGAAAGAATGCTCAAACTTAAGGTCAGCATCGGAGGTACGGTATAAGCAGTCCGGGCCTTCGATTTGTTCGGCTCGACATACAATATATCATTCTGCTGTAAATAAAAATATGGAGAGAATAACAAATTCGGATCATTCAGATTGATGCGAGCTACTTCTTTAGAACCATCACCTTTAAAACGAATCAATAGCACATTATCCCGGCGTCCGGTAAGCTGCAAGTCTCCGGCCATCGCAACAGCCTCTAATACGGAAACTCTCTCATTCGGAACATTATAAATACTCGGAGCTTTCACTTCGCCCAATACGGCAATCTTAAAGTTTTCGACACGGATAGTTACTGTCGGTTCTTTTTTTACATATTGAGGATATATCTTAGACTTTATAAACTCTTCGGCTTCGGTACGGGTCATTCCCCCGACATTCAATTTACCGATAATCGGGAAATCAATTATTCCTTTATTATCAACAAGATAGGTCGAATTATCGGAAACAGAAGAGGAAGTCATCGCATTTTCAGTAGTACCTGAAGAAGATAGCTTATTAAAAATCGATACGGATTCCGGACTATCCGACCCCACAGAGATAGATAACAAATCTCCCGGAACAATACGAGGATCTGCCAACAAAGACTTTTGCTGTAAAACTTCTACAGGAAGGCTTTCGACCTTTTGTAAATAAGTAACACGCTTGGTTTCACTACAAGACATTAAAAATATTGCCAGAACAGCAAATAGAGCTACTTTTCTCATTCCAATACCAATATATATAGGACAGATACAACACCAATTGTCAGATCAGATATTAGCAAAACAATCCCTAAGAAATGCTAAACGATCTGCAATTAAAAAAACAAAATAATAATCCCTTTCCGCAAAGATACGAAATAGAGTATTATTAACCAATAATATCCATAAAAAACAGCTTTGGGAAAAATTTCCCAAAGCTGTTTTTTATAGATATTAAGATGTCTGAAAAATAATGAAACATAAATATTATCAAAAATTATATTGCACCATTGCCTGAATGCGACTTGCATGACCACTACTTTTATCCATACTCATACGACGACCATACAAATATTCTACTCCCAACTGACAATTGGGAGTCACATTCCAAAATACATTTCCAACAGCATATTGTCCATATTTATAACCTTCTGCATCATAATAGCCATGTCGGGAATATAAACGTACCTGACTATAAGATGCCGAAGCAAAACATTTGGATGTAAAAGCATATTTCACTCCACCTAAAAAGGCTAAAACCGGTAAAGCCTGTAAACGCCCTTCAGAACACGGATCAGGGACAAGATCTGAATTGTTACTATCTAAATCATCAATATACTGAGAAATACCTTTTCCGTACGTTCCCTGATAATAAAATGTAAAACCCGGAAACAAGGTTGCCAGTCCACTCAATTGAGCACCCCATCCCACCAACGTCCGATTATTTTCCGTAACCATGTTTCGATAACTCAATCCTCGAAATAATCCGGTTGCCCGAATATGGCTCGAAGCTCCCCAATTATATTGTATATAAGCAGGAATATCCGGCATACGCTGCTTGATACTTCGGGAATAAGTTCCATAAGTAATATCCGGATTCGGATTTTCTGCTGCAATGGCTATCTGCCAATGTTTATTTATATTATAGGTATATCTTACTTGAACATTTCTCAAAGTTGTATTGGCATTAGGCCCTTCAAAATCGATTGTCGGAGGGATCGATGCCAAATCAGAAAAAGTACTCCAAGACTGTCCCAACAAAAATCCTCTCATCGATACATATGCCTGACGTAATCTTAACGTATGATGATCTCCCCGAAAATCAGTTTCGATATAAGCGGAAAATTTTCCTAAAGCTTTATTGTTTCCCACCAATTTCAAAAAAATACGTGATGTCGAAGCATCCATTTGATACTGACTCTTCTCGGCAGGATTTGCCGGTGTAGGAATATCATAAGGCACAAAATCTACATTGTCCGAAATTCCTCGAAAATCATACGATGTAGTAAGTCTCACATATCCTCCGATACCTAAAGCCATCTGATGTTTTTGATCTACTAAAAGGAAACGCGGAGCATCCGGATCTTGAAAATGTAAAGACCTTGTCTCCCTGAATATATTGACAATGTCTTTGCAACTCGGTCCGTTTTTCCCCGTAAGTATAATAAAATCATCATTAAATAACGGGGACATCTTTTTTTTCTGTGCATGAACAGGCATAAACAGCCCCAACAAAACCGCAATAAAACAGATTCTAAATATTTTCTCCATAATTGTAATTTTTACCAGACCTTTTTGGACGATCCGATAAAAACAACAATACTAAACACAGAAATGTTTATCTCAATATTAGATATAACATTGCTATTAAATATTATATAAAAACAGTGTGTCCTCTATATAAAAATACAAGACACACTGTTTTAAAAACCTATTTAAATTTTCTGATAAAGAAATATATCAAGCTACCTTTATATATTCTTCCAGCTTGTTTTCATTCGCTAGATAGCCTGCTTATCATCTTTACTCCCACTCGATCGTGGCAGGCGGTTTAGAACTAATGTCATAAACAACACGGTTCACGCCTTTTACTTTATTGATAATCTCATTCGATATTTTAGCAAGGAAATCATACGGAAGTTTTGCCCAATCGGCAGTCATTGCATCTGTAGATGTCACGGCTCGTAAAGCGACAGCTCGCTCATAGGTTCGTTCATCTCCCATTACACCAACCGATTGTACCGGAAGCAATACAACTCCTGCTTGCCAAACTTTATCATATAATCCCCACTCACGAAGTCCGCGAATAAAAATATCATCGGCATTTTGTAAAATCGAAACTTTTTCGGGTGTAATATCTCCCAAGATACGAACGGCCAAGCCGGGTCCTGGGAAAGGATGTCGTGTAATCAAATGTTCCATCATACCCAATTCTCTACCAACCCGACGAACCTCATCTTTAAACAACAAACGTAGAGGCTCGCACAATTTCAGATTCATTTTTTCAGGAAGACCACCGACATTGTGATGACTCTTTATCACTGTTCCCGTTATCGAAAGAGATTCGATACAATCCGGATAAATCGTGCCTTGAGCCAACCACTTCACATCTTTGATTTTACGAGCTTCTTCATCGAAAACATCGATAAATCCTTTTCCGATAATTTTCCTTTTACGTTCGGGTTCTGTCACGCCTGCTAATTCTCCGAAAAACTTATCATGTGCATTCACTCCTATCACATTCAATCCTAGATGCTCGTAATCACGCATCACATTTTCGAACTCATTTTTCCGGAGCATACCGTGATCTACAAAAATACAGGTAAGATTCTTGCCAATCGCTTTATTTAATAAAACTGCAGCAACAGAAGAATCTACTCCTCCGGAAAGAGCGAGAATCACTTTATCATCCTTCAACTGTTCTCTTAACTGTGCCACCGTAGTCTCAATAAAAGACGAGGGAGACCAATCTTGTTTACAACCGCAAATTTCTACGACAAAATTACGAAGCAATTGTGTTCCTTCTTCGGTATGATAAACTTCCGGATGAAATTGTACGCCCCATATATTTTCGTTCTCTACCTGATAAGCCGCAATTTTTACCTCGTCGGTAGAAGCTATTATTTTAAAATTTGAAGGAATCGAGGTTATCGTATCGCCATGAGACATCCAGACTTGCGTATTTTCCTTTATTCCTCTGAACAACTTATTTTCTTTGGAAAACGAAGATAAGTGTGCCCGTCCGTATTCTCTACTTCCTGCCGGTTCTACTTTTCCGCCATTGCTATACGCCATAAACTGAGCACCATAACAAATTCCCAAAATAGGATACTTTCCCCATATTCTGCCTAAATCGGCCTTGAAGGCATCTTTATCGTAAACAGAAAACGGACTACCCGAAAGAATCACCCCTTTTATATTCTGATCGTCTTCAGGGAATTTATTATACGGAAGAATCTCGCAGTAAGTATCCAATTCACGCACACGCCGTCCTATAAGCTGAGTCGTTTGCGAACCGAAATCAAGAATTATAATTTTTTCCTGCATAAAGTGTGTATATAAATTATTATATTTTTCGTGATACAAATGTAATTATAAAGAGGTAAATACGCAACTACTATTATTTCAGCAATGCTTCAATCCGGGCTTTTGTCCCCACAATCCACAACATATCCGTCTCCTTCAAAACAATATTCCCGGTCGGAGCCAAAAATGTACCGTCCATGCGTTCTACTCCGACAACAAGACAAGAATCTTTTTCCCTGATTCCCGATTGGGCGATCGTTTTTCCAATTAACGGAGAATCTTTCGGAATAACTATTCGTTCAAGTTCAAAATGTTCTTCGTTTTCTGTTTCATCTACAGAAATTTCTTCCGGTTCTACAGCATCGAGAAACTTCTGTATTTGCTCATCTGTACCGATCACACTCACGACGTCTCCCGGGAAAAGACGGCTATCCCCTTTCGGAATATTTATCCGTTTTAATCCTCTTTTTATACTTACGATATTTACACCATATTCTTTACGGATATTTGCATCCTCCAAACGTTTTCCAATAAACGCACATTCTCCATTCACTTCCATATGGGCTAAATGCATATTGCGCACCAAATTATTCTTTCTACCCGTCCGACGTAATTCCCTTTCATTCAGATTATCCATAAACTTTCCTTCAAGAGAAACGATTTGTCGTTGCAGCCTTTTCGACATCAGCAACATAACGATAACAAATAAAACTACACCCAACAAAACTCCGGTACGTTGAGAATAAGCAACTGACAAAAAATAAATTACAAATCCCAAACCTATAAAAAACCGGAATATAACCATAAAGAAAAGAGGAACTTGATTCGCCCGTTTATTTTCTTCTAAAGTAAGTAATTTCCGACTATTTATTCGTTTCATAGTCAACGCCCAAAGAAAAGGAAGCATTACCAAGAGCGTAACCCCTACACCGATATACTTTCCCCATACGGAGGGGATCAGTTCTTTCATCAAAGGCAAGAACCAAGTAAGCGAAAGTAAAATAATCCCGACAAGAATAGTCGAATAAAGTGCTATCTTACCCAAATAAACTCCCAGTACCCGCTTCCAGGTGTTCTCAGGTTGTACAGCCGAAGCGTTTGCACTATATCTCTCAAGGATAAAATTCAGTTTTGCGGGCAAATGTTTCTCCACCCAATTTGCAACCGGATCAGAAAGCTTTATAAAATAAGGCGTTGTAAAAGTCGTTATAACCGATACGGCAACGACGATCGGATATAGGAATCCGTCGATTACTTTCAGAGACATTCCCAAAGTTGCAATAATGAAAGCGAACTCTCCGATCTGGGAAAGACTGAATCCCGATTTTATGGCAATTTTCAACGGTTGACCGGAGATCAACATTCCACTTGTTCCGAAAAATATTTGTCCGGCAATTACCACCAATGAAAGAATAATAATAGGAATAGCATACTGCACCAAGGCTTCAGGACTGACAAGCATCCCGACAGAAATAAAAAATACAGCACCAAACAGGTCTTTAACCGGTTGCATTACTTTCTCAATTCGTTCAGCCTCATTCGTACCGGCCAAAATAGAACCCATGACAAAAGCCCCCAAAGCAGAAGAAAAGCCCGCATAAGATGCTAATACGACCATTCCCAGACACAACCCCATAGAAACGACTAACAGCGTTTCGGAATTAAGAAAGCGTCGGGCTTTTTTCAAAAAAGTGGGCAACACAAAAATACCGATCAAAAACCATGTTATAAGAAAGAATGCCAACTTCAATATGCTATAAATCAGTTCCGAACCCTCCAGTTCATTATTTACGGCAATAGACGAGAGAAGCACCATCATCAAAACGGCAAACATATCTTCTACGATCAAGACGCCAAACACAATTGTCGTAAACTGTTGTTTTCGCATATTCAAATCGGTAAATGCCTTGATGATAATCGTCGTAGATGACATCGACAACATTCCCCCTAAAAAAATACTATCCAAATATGTGAAATGCAACAGGCGTCCGGCAGCATATCCCAATAACATCATACCGACAACTATCACTAATGCCGTTATTACCGCAGAACCTCCGACATTGACCAACTTCCGAAAACTGAATTCTAATCCCAAAGAAAACAGCAAAACGATAATTCCTATTTCCGCCCAAATATCGATATTAGCAACATCGGTTACAGTAGGGAAAAATGAAAAATGCGGTCCTGCCAAAAAACCGGTGACAATATAGCCTAAAACAACCGGTTGCTTCATCCATTTGAAAAGCAACGTTGTTATGCCTGCCAGCATGAGAATCAAAGCTAAATCTGAAATCAACGGATCTAAATGATTCATGTTCTTTAAACTATAAAATTAAATAATTATCATTTTTCAGAGTCTGTTTAAAATTTCCCATTCCGAATAAATTTAAAACAGTTAATCTTCAAACAAAAAAGCAGAAAACTGCTATTCTTTATCTCTCGGTAAGTTTTCTGCTTTTTCGTCATCACAAAATATTTTTTTTAAAATTCACTGGTAAAATGGAACTTTATTTTCGGAAAATCTGTCTGCGCCATTTGCAATACATAATTGGAATCTGCAAGAAATACATCCCGATCTTCCTTATCTTTTGCCATAAACTGATATTTCCGTTTTTTGAAATTCTCCAAAGCCTCGGCATCATCACTCTCTATCCAGCAAGCTTTATAAAGGCTGATAGGTTCCCATTTACATTGCGCTCCATATTCATGTAGCAAACGATATTGAATCACTTCAAACTGCAATTGTCCTACCGTCCCGATAATTTTCCGCCCGTTAAACTGATTGACAAATAACTGAGCAACACCCTCATCCATCAATTGGTCTATTCCTTTATTCAATTGTTTTGTTTTCATCGGGTCAGTATTTTCTATATACTTGAACATTTCAGGAGAGAAACTCGGCAATCCTCTAAAATGCAACTCCTCTCCTGCCGTTAAAGTATCTCCGATTTTAAAGTTACCGGTATCCGGCAACCCGACAATATCCCCGGGATAAGCCTCATCGACCGTAGATTTCCGTTGTGCCATAAAAGCTGTCGGACTGGAGAACTTCATAAATTTACCATTTCTCACATGTTTATAGTTTGCATTCCGTTCAAATTTTCCGGAACAGACTTTCACAAAGGCAATACAACTCCGGTGGTTGGGGTCCATATTCGCATGTATCTTAAAAACAAACCCCGAAAAATTAGCCTCTTCAGGGCTAACGACACGTTCTACAGCTTGTACCGGTCTGGGAGATGGCGCTATTTTCACAAAACAATCCAACAGTTCTTTTACTCCGAAATTGTTTAGTGCCGATCCAAAGAATACGGGTGCTATATTGCCTTTTAAATAATCGGAAACATCAAATTCAGGATATACTCCTTCTATCAGTTCCAAATCAGTTCTAAGTTTGGAGGCATCTTCTGAACCGATATATTTTTCCAACTCAGGATTATTAATGTCTTTAAATTCTACCGATTCGGTGACTACCTGCTTGCTCGGAGTGTAAAGATTCAATCCTTCCTCATATATATTATACACTCCTTTAAACCGCTGCCCCATATTGATAGGCCAGCTTAACGGACGCACACCTATTTTAAGTTCCGACTCCAGCTCATCAAGCAAATCGAAAGGATCTTGTCCTTCCCTATCCAATTTATTTACAAACACAATTACAGGAGTATTGCGCATGCGACACACTTCCATCAGTTTACGAGTCTGCATCTCAACTCCTTTTGCAGCGTCTACAACAATAATCACACTATCCACAGCTGTCAATGTGCGATAAGTATCTTCTGCAAAGTCTTGATGACCGGGGGTATCCAAAATGTTTATTTTATAATCTCCGTAATTAAACCCCATCACCGAGGTCGCAACCGAAATTCCTCTCTGCTTTTCTATCTCCATCCAGTCTGAAGTCGCCGTTTTCTTGATCTTATTCGATTTCACAGCACCGGCCACATGAATCGCTCCCCCAAATAACAGCAGTTTCTCGGTCAATGTAGTTTTCCCGGCATCCGGATGACTGATAATAGCAAATGTTCTTCTTTTTTGTATCTCTTCGGTTATCGTAGCCACTTTACAATAATTATTTCATTAATAAATTAATACACTTTACAAGACTGTTTTCCCAATATGGTATGGAAACCGAATATGTCTCTTTTATTTTTTTCTTATTCATCACGCTATAAAAAGGTCGCGTCGCTTTTGCCGGATATTCGCTTCCTTCTATCGGTAGCACTTCGCAAGTCCTAATTCCGGCAATACGGTGTATTGCTTTAGTAAAATCATACCAGCTACACACTCCTTCATTCGAAAAGTTATAGATACCGGGAATAAACGTCTTATTATCGATAATAATCATTATCGCCTTTGCCAAATCTCCTGCATAAGTAGGTGTACCGATTTGGTCAAATACGACACTTAATTTCTCCCGCTCTTTTCCAAGTCGAATCATCGTTTTCACAAAATTATTGCCGTAAGCCGAATATAGCCAAGAGGTCCGCAATACAACGGCATCGGAACAATTATCGAACAATAACCGCTCTCCTTCAAGCTTCGTAACTCCATATACCGAGCATGGCGCTGTTTCGTCACCCTCCGAATACGGTTTATAATGGACTCCGCTATATACATAGTCTGTAGAAATATGAATGACTTTAGCCCGATTCATTGTAGCTGCTTTTGCAAGATTCGCTACAGCCAAAGCATTAATCTTTCGACAAGTATCCTCATTATCCTCTGCTTTATCGACCGCAGTATAAGCTGCACAATTGACAATAACCTCGATACCGTGACCTGCAACATACTTCATTACGGCTTCCAAATCGGTAATATCCAGATCTTGTATATCCGTAAACAGAAAAGTATTTTTTTTATCTTCTTCCGCCAGACAGCGCATTTCATTACCCAACTGGCCGTTAGCACCGGTTACTAAAATTTTTGCCATGCGATGTTTTTTTTAAAATTTCATAATTCCAGATCTCCGGCTTTTTCTTGTTTATATTTTTCAGACAATAATGCTAAAAAAGTCGATATTTGTTTCATTGCAGCCTGTGTCTGTTCAGAAATCTCCTTTTTCTGTAACCGAAGCATTAAAATTCCATAAAGCGCATTAAAACAAGTCTCTATTTCACCAACCGGTTCGTCTCCTGTTTTTGCCCTCAACTCAACAATATAAGGGAGCGTTTTGAAAAATGTCGCCCCATAAAACGGTTCTTTCGGTGACTTCAATAAAGCCAGATGCAAATCGGTAAGATCGATAATAACATTTTTATTCAACTGAAGATGTCCGCTTTCCACCACACCTTCACGTCTCATCATATCGACAAGGCTCTCATACCACTCCCGAATTTCTTTCTTTTTATCATCCGGAACGTCATATTTCGAGACAATCTGTTCATCGATAGTATCGATATCCAGTTTATATGCCCGGATAATATCTTCGATCTGCCACATATAGAGCAAATACTCAGCGATATTTTCTTTTCTTTTTTGACTGGCTATAATCATATTTCAAAATTTATCCGGAGGACAAATAAACGATTTATTTTTAACAATTTCCGAATATACATTCAAAAATCGCGTAAAACTCTTTATCATTTACCCCTAAGTGACGACAAGCTAAACGGGCAGCATTGATATCGCCCAAAAATTCTTCATCAAATAATGTTACAGGTACTCGTCCATAACGGGTTTCCAACTCGATATTATCGTCTGTTTTTACAATAGGATGCAGTAAATAGGGAACAGCTGTTATATCCTCTCTGACCGTATCTGCCAAATCCTGAAGTAAAGGAATATTCTGATTATATATAAATTTCCCGTCCCGCTCGATCGAAGCGACCATACCTCTCCAGAAATCGACATAAGATTCGAAAGTCGAATGCGTTTTCGTCGGATGCCACAACAAATCGGACATGATCAATATATGCGGTTTATATTGCTGGTGAGCCAATGGCTTCTCTTCAAGAAAAGCATCTCCCTCCAATAATGAAATCCGCGCATCATAGCTCAGAGAAATCTGTTTCTCCTGACCCGGAATCTCATTTAACGCAACGTAATCGCAACGCATGTTTTGCTTACGCAAGGCTTTCAGAACCATACTCATAATTCTGTTCGGATGCCGAGGATTACAAAAAACCAAACGTATCTTATCTTTTGCCATTCTCAACACAAGTTCCGGAACAGAAAGGATCAATAACCCGGATTCCTTTGCACGAATAAGTTCCGGATGATCAGAAACCGACTGCAACGGAGAAACGACAAAGTCGATCTTTTCCTTAAAAGGATCGTTTATCGGCTGTAAGTCTGCCAACAGAATATCTTTCTCCCTCAAAATATCAGCTTCAGCTCCCATAATATCCGCTCCGGAACAACTGACACTATATCCTTTTTCACGTAAAGCGACAGCTAAACGGAACATATATGTGTCTCCAAGGGATATAATATGAACTTTTTTCATGTACTCCTCTCTACTTATAAATTATTTTATCCTAAAGAAATATACAGACAGATTGAAACAATTGTTCGACAATCTTTAAGATTTATGGATATTTCTCAGAATGATCCCCAAAAATTGAGTGCAAATTTAATACAATAGAACGAAGCTACACAGAATTGAAGCAATTTTTTTTCTATATCCAAACTATCTTCGACAGCTGCCGATAATTATAAAAATTAAGCATGATAATTCCAAATCAAACCTTTTCGTTCCGGATATTTATGAGATAAATAAACCTCTTTTAATTCAGAGAAAATAAGCGTATCAGCATTAGCGACCCATCTTCGAAACAGGGTATTGGGTTTGTAAATCGCAACAGACTGCAACAATGCACTCAAATCGAAATTATCAGATACGATACCCGCTCCTGCACGCAAAGCGTCAAAAGCATTGCATTCCTGTTCTATATGTGCAGGTACCATTAACACAGGTTTCTGCAAATAAAGTGCTTCGCATACCGATTCAAATCCAGCTGTGGTAGAATAAGCTTTGCAACCTGCCATTTGTTTCAGAAAAGACTTGTCATTAATTCGAAACAGAGAAAATGTAGAAGATATGTCCAGCCTTTCGGCTGCATCTTTTTTATCCCAGAAAAAATGCAATGTCTCTTCAGGATTATGCTCATGCCATTTGCTTATTTCGGAAAGATAGCCACTATTCAACATATACCCCAATATATAATCGCCTTTAACAGGCTCTAAACGGGTGACTTCGGAACGTAACAGCGGAGGAACGACAATAATGTGTCGGGATATATCATCTCCCATGGGATAAAAAGACAAAGCCAGTCTGCGATCAGCCCCCATACTGGTAAGCCGAGTGAAAAATCTCAAAAAGAAAAGTTCGACAGGAGACTTTTTCGGGAAACGGAATTTTCGATGTAGAAACATATATTGGTGTCCGATACAAACCATCGGAACAGAAGGAGACATAAACAAGTAAGTCAATCCGGTCAACAGCTCATAAAAATTAAGCACGATGTCCGGATCATATCGTTTTATCTGTTTCCGGATAAAATTCATATTCGAAATAAAAACAGGTAATTTCAACAAGTTATAAAATACGCTTTTCCATAACCCGGGACGCTTATTTTGCGCTGTCGGCAAAAAATTAGGACTCTCGAATTGAATAACCGGTGCTGTTGCCTGATTTAGGAAATAATCGGGTAACTGTCTTGCAGAACTTTTCCCGACCAAAAAAGCCGCAATTTCATCTCCCCTCATCCGTATTCGCTCCTGCATTACCAGCGCCTGAGTAAAATGCCCTCGACCTTCACCTTGTACAACAAACAGATACTTCATATATTTTTAGACTATAACCCATAAAACAAAAACAAATAACGAACAATTTATCAAGCGGTTTTTTCGGACACTTCATTTTCAAATAAACACTCTTCATAATGATATATCTCCCACGTACCATCTACATGCTCGATCAAAGCGCTAAGAGACTCTACCCAGTCACCTGAATTGAGATAATGAATATTTCCATACCATGTATTTGCCGGCTGATGAATATGTCCGCAAATAATTCCGTCGAAATGACGGGCTGCTGCAAGTGCTGTCAGTTCTTTCTCGAAATCTGAAATATAAGATACGGCAGATTTTACCTTGTGTTTGACAGACTGTGAAAAAGAGTAATAAGGTTTTCCCTGTTTCCGTCGATAATTATTCAATATCCTATTCATCCACAGTAAAGCTGAATAACCATAATCTCCAAGTTTAGCCAACCAGACCAAATGCGTACTGATATTATCGAAAACATCTCCATGCGTTACGTAATAACGTTTTCCGTGAGATATATGTACATAATCCTTTACCAATGAAACGGATGGAAGCGACAAAGGCAGTATCTTATCTAAAAAGTCATCATGATTTCCCCGAACATAAATAACTTTCGTTCCGTGTTTTTCCATCATTTTCATAATAACTTTTATAAGTTCCGTATAAGAACGTTTCCAGCGTCCGAAAGGATTTCGCTGCAACTTCCACCCATCCAGAATATCTCCATTCAAAATAAGCTTATCACAATCGATATTTTTCAGGAAAGAAGTCAACTCTTTCACTTTTGAATGTTCTGACCCGATATGTACATCCGACAGAATCACCGTAGAGACTTTTGTTCTTGTCATAGAATAATTTTAATTTTCGTTTAACAAAAGAACAACAGTTATATTTCCTACATATTACAAGAATGTTTGTTTTCTGTTTCAGAGGATTACACCTTGCTTTCAAATCATAAATTATGTAAAACCACACTATTTTATTCGATAAATAATATCGGGAACAATCTTACTTCTTTTAATTTTGTTATTAATATATCGTACACTTATTAAAATCAGATATATTATGGAATACAGACAACTGCAACATTCAGAGCTTACTTTATCGGCTATCGCTTTCGGTGCATGGGCTGCAGGGGGTTGGATGTGGGGACAAACAGACCGGCATGAAGCAATCAAGGCCATGCGTGCGGCATACGCTGAAGGTATGACCTCTTTTGATACCGCCCCGATATACGGACAAGGAGAAAGTGAAGAGATCGTCGGAAAGGCATTACAAGATATTCCCCGCGACAAAGTGCAAATACTGACAAAATTCGGGTTACGTTGGGACTTGAATAAAGGAAATTTCTATGTCCACAGCCAAGATAATCAGGGGAAAGATATCGATATCTATAAATATGCCGGAAAAGAGAGTATCATACAGGAATGTGAAAATAGCCTGAAACGATTAAAAACCGACTATATAGATCTCTACCAAATACATTGGGCCGATATAACGACCCCGATATCGGAAACATTCGAAGCAGTAGCCCGCCTTATCGAACAAGGGAAAATCCGATATGCCGGAGTATGCAACTACACACCTGAACAAATTGAGGAAGCTGATAAGGCAGTAAATATAATATCTGACCAAATTCCTTTCAGCATGGTAAATCGAGGAAGTGAAGACAAGACCATTCCATTCTGCATCCGGAACAAAAAATCGGTAATTGCTTATAGTCCTATGGAACGAGGATTATTGACAGGGAAAATGATACCGGGACAAAACTTCAAAAAAGGAGATCACCGAAAAACCAATCCGTATTTCACAGATGACAGTATTATCAAAACCAACGCTTTTTTAGCGAAAATAAAACCGATTGCCGATGAAAAAGGCATTACCTTTTCTCAACTTGTACTACGCTGGACAATCGATCACCCGGGTATTACCATTGCTTTAGCCGGAGCTCGTAACAAAGAACAGGCAATCTCTAATGCCCGAGCTGCCGACGTGCATTTATCGAATGACGAAATTTTATTCATAAATAAACAATTGGAATTTCTTTAAAAACACTTCACGATGAAAAATTTATTATTATCTATCACGGTTTGCGGAATCATAGCTTGCGGATGCGCTCAAGCTAAAGAACTCAAAACAATACAACTGAATGCTCCGGACACACAACGGGGGGATGCCGTAATGACAGCATTAAAAAACAGGAAATCTACTCGAGAGTTCTCTACAAAAGAGCTAAGTCTTAAAGATCTTTCAGATCTTTGCTGGGCGGCAAACGGTATCAACCGCCCTGAATCGGGGAAAAGAACGGCTCCATCGGCAATGAACAAACAAGATATAAAAGTATATGTTTGTACAGCAGATGGAAGCTACTTATATAATCCCCAAAAGAATACACTCGAACCCGTCAGCTCCGGAGATGTAAGACCTTTAAAAGCGCCGGTATGTCTCATTTTAGTATCCGATACAAGCAGCGACTGGGGAGCAATGGATGCCGGAATAGTATCTCAAAATATATCGCTATTTTGTGCAGGAACAGGTATGGCAACCGTTCCACGCGGAAGTATGGATAAAGCAGCCTTAAAAAAGGCATTGAAACTTACCGGAGATCAGACTCCTTTTTTGAATCATCCGGTAGGTTATTTTAAATAAATAATCATTTCATAAAAATCGGTGCAGTCCAAAATATCATATGTTGAGATGGACTGCACCGATTTTTATATTGAAGCACAAATTCCCCAGTCACCGAAAAAAATCTCGTCTACCTCACAAATTTCAGCAACAACTCCGTATTAAGCCGTTTTTTAATTGCCATTTAAGTAAAACTTAAGTAACCGATAAAGCCGCCCTGCTTATTTTTGCGCTATAACTTAAATATAAAAAACATGAAACGACTTATTACCAAAAGAAAGACCTTCAGTCTAATGATCATTATAGCAATATGTGCCATAACGACAAAACTGTTATTGCAAAAGTTTGTTACCGATGCCAGGACATACGACGTAAAGGTATATGCTGCTACTCCCAAAACGGACGCGTCTTTTTATCTTTCGATAGCAGAACTCTAAAACGAGAAATGCATGGCAATGCGCACTCCCGAACGATCTATTCCGGGATGATTACGATAAGTCAAACGCCAGACATATTCGACCCGCAATATCGTAAATATGTTGTCGAGACCAGCTCCGAACTCCATATAAGGTGTCTTCTTATCCATCATACGGGTTGTCGACGGGAAAGCCCATAAAAAATCGGAATCGGGATGTAATGCCGGATTATTTTTATCGGATAAATGTCCGAACATGCCTTTAAAAGAAATCACTTCCCTAAGTTTCATATACTTAACCAACGGAATACGATTGAATAATATACCGTTAGCAAAATAGGTCAAATCCCATGACGCATACGAATCATTTATGAATTCCATCGGATTCATCAACGAATAAGAGCCTTGTTGGATTAAATAGGAAAGATTGGCATTCGGTATGATCAACATGGGATAAGGAACTTTATTCCAAACTTTTCCGGCCTGAAGCATAACATTCAAATGACCGAAAGCTGAAAACCAAAATGCTTTTCTTACACTGAAATCGGTGCGATTATAATTATACTTGCTGTCAAAGACACCTTTCAATCCCACGACATGAGATAATGTAAATACCGGTGCATCTTTTGTAATCGGATAACGTTGACCTTTCGTCTGATAAAATTTTTCATTCGGAGCATAACGCAATTTTATTTCAGCTTCAGCTTCGGAATATCTTTTAAATTCATTTCCTGCTAACGGTTTGAACGGTACCCATTTCGTTGCCTCTTCTGTCTTATAGCGCAAATCCAAACCGTATGAAAATCCGAACTTATGTTCACGCAAATATCCTAACTCGGTATTCCGCAAATAGGTAGAGCGAACATCTTCCATACGTTTTAATGCCAGAAATACATTGTCTTTGTTGGTATATAAATAATGTTGCCCGAGCTGATTAATGTCATAGCTATGCATCAACCGGATAGAATGTACAGGGAATTCTCCCGGATGATATTTTTTCTTATTGAAAGAATACTGCAACTCGGCCTTATATTTGAATTTCTTATCCCGAGTTCCGTATGCAAGATAACCGTTACCGAACCAATGCGGATTCAAATTTGCCGTAGTCAGACCTCCTACTCTAAAACGCGCACCCTCTACAGAATTACCGCTGATCGTCGTATTCATCGGTCCGAAGTCGAATTTACTCTCCTTTGAGGTTTCGATATATCCCGAAATCAGAATAGATATAACCTTTTCCGTCCAATAAAACACCGGCACTTCCCGTAAACGGACCAGCAACTTATCGACTGCATTTTCTTTCGACTTCACTGCTACGTGCCGATTATCGATCCAAAAAGCTTCGGGCTTTACCTCCGCCATTTCATCAACAATCACACGCCCTTCCTTACTAAAGATAGACATATCGGCAGGAGGTGAAAAATTATGTTTTGTGTACGTAGACAGACGTCGGGCATACAGTCCCTGCGTACCGGGCAATATTCTAAATTCTACAACAGCATCATCTTTTGTCTTGATACGAGTGCCATCCGGAAATCGTTTAAAATCCTGAGAAATGACAAGGTTCTCCACATAATTTAAATTAATGGCTTTAGGAACTGTAAGCTTTGCCTTTTTAACAAAATAGGTAGAATCTAACGTAACATACAAATGTCCGACAAATCCTGTAGATTCGGAGTTAAAAGGAGCAAATGCCAAATCGACACACTTTTCACCTTCTATTTGTATGGTGTCCATCAAATAATAACGATAAAAAGCCGGTCCTATATTTGACAAAGGGCTGACAAAGCGTGTCAACAACATAGTTACATCATTGCCGAAAATATCAACCTCTTTAAACACCTCATCATAGAACTGTTGTAGGCTCTCCTGGTTGAACATCTCGTCTATACCCGCTCTTTTTATCCCTGTCACTTGTTGTTTATGACTGGTAGGACTCTTTCGATAGTGGTTTTCTGCTATTTTTTCTTTGATCGAAACTGTCAGTATCGGTTTTCCGGAGACCTCCGAAGTATCTACATAATCAAAAATAAACTGGAATTTCTTGAACAACCACTTCTTCTTTTGCTCCTCAGAAAAATCATTCAAGGCCAATGTCAGTTTATCATACTGTTCATAATTATAATAATCGTGGTTTTCCGGAGAATTTTGATCACGCCGTTCTATGATATTCTTGACAAAATCTACCGCCGGATTTCCTTTCCTTTTATAACGCTCTCTTTTAGGTCTTACTATCACTTCCTTTACATCATAGGTCGAAGGTACCAACTTGACTTCTAAAGTACGCGTTCCTCCACGTTTTACCGATATCTCTTTCCCTCGATAACCCAAAGAAGTAAAAATAATCTTAGAAAACGCAGAAGAAGTTTTTATAGAAAAACGCCCTTCATCATCTGTCGTTACCCCAACTTGAGGACCTTTCAAAAAAACCGACACGTAAGGCAGAGGTTCATTCGTAACCGAATCAGTGACAATCCCGGTTATTACAGTAGATTGAGCAACGGCTTTATAAGGGAACAAAAAACAGATACAAAAAAGGGAGATTATATATATTCTTTTACTCATGTCTCTCGATTACTATCCGAGGCGCAAATTTAGATAAAATATTAACGTTGAATATTGCATTAAAGATTTCGCCCACAATGTTTAACAAAGTTTAAATTCAAAAATCAAACGTTTAGAACATTTTGCCTTACAAGTATTTTATATTTACAAAAAGATTTTATTTAATTGGAAATGGGAAAAGAAATTGAACGGAAATTCCTCGTAAATGGAGATAAATATCGTGAAAACAGTTCTAAAACTTACTACAAACAAGGTTATTTATCAGTTGATAAAGAACGTACTGTGCGTGTTCGCATTGCCGGAAATAAGGGCTTTATAACTATAAAAGGAAAAACTACAGGATGCTCGCGACAAGAATATGAATACGAGATACCGGTCACGGAAGCAGAGGAAATATTGGACAATTTATGTTTAAAACCGATTATCGAAAAATATAGATACAGATATATCGATGCAGATAATATAATCTGGGAAATCGATGAGTTTATGGGAGAAAATGCCGGATTGACAGTGGCCGAAATCGAACTCCCTACAGAAGATTCTCTTTTTACTAAACCTGATTGGATCGGGCAAGAAGTAACCGACGATGCCCGTTTTTATAATTCAAATCTTATCCGCAATCCTTTTAAACGATGGAAGAACAATAAATAAAACATTTCTCATCTTTAGAGCCTATCTGAATTTTTCAGGATAAAGCCCGAGAGAAATTTACAAGAATAGTTATTTCTCCTCTCAAAAAACTGAATTCTAAATCCCAACAGCGTCATGCTGGATGGCAAGAAGGGCGTCGCTCAGAAGATCGTTTACGAAGCTTTCTCCATGATTCAGGAAAAGACCGGCAACGATCCTCTGGAGACTTTCGAGAAGGCGATGGAGAACATCATGCCCAGCCTCGAGTGTAAGACCCGCCGCGTTGGCGGTGCTAACTACCAGGTTCCTCTGGAAGTCAGCCCGGCTCGCCGCGAGACCCTGGGTCTGCGCTGGCTGACTGCCTACAGCCGCAGCCGTGGTGAGAAGACCATGGCTCAGCGTCTGGCTGCTGAAATCATGGATGCTGCCAACAACACTGGTAACGCCGTGAAGAAGCGTGAGGATACTCACAAGATGGCAGAGGCTAACAAGGCTTTCGCTCATTTCCGTTATTGATCTGTTCTGTAGGAGGTTAATTTCATGGCTACACCCAGAGAAGTTTCTCTTCAGATGACGAGAAATATCGGCATTATGGCTCATATCGATGCCGGCAAGACGACCACTACCGAGCGTATCCTGTACTACACCGGTATCAACCATAAGATCGGTGAGGTCCACGATGGCGGCGCCACGATGGACTGGATGGTTCAGGAGCAGGAGCGTGGTATCACCATCACTTCCGCTGCTACCACCTGCTACTGGAGCCACTCTGAGACCCAGAAGGATCCGGTTGCATTCAAGAAGAACCGTCACCGCATCAACATCATCGACACCCCGGGCCACGTGGACTTCACTGTTGAGGTCCAGCGTTCCCTGCGCGTGCTGGACGGTTCTGTGACCGTTCTGGCTGCAAAGGGCGGTGTTGAGCCGCAGTCTGAGACCGTTTGGCGTCAGGCTGACGAATACAAGGTTCCCCGTATGGTGTACGTTAACAAGATGGACACCATGGGCGCCGACTTCTTCCGCTGCATCAAGATGCTGCACGATCGTCTGCACGCAAACGGCGTGGCAATCCAGCTGCCTATCGGTCAGGAGGATACCTTCCGCGGTATCGTTGACTTGGTCGATATGAACGCTGAGGTCTACTACGACGACATGGGCAACGATATGCGTACCGAGCCCATCCCCGAGGATATGGTCGAGCAGGCTGAAGAGTACCGTAACATTCTGGTCGAGGCTGTTGCCGAGAACGACGAAGAGCTGATGGAGAAGTACCTTGAGGGCGAGGAGATCACCCGCGAGGAGCTGAAGAAGGCCATCCGCAAGGAAACCATTGCAAATACTCTGGTTCCCGTTGTCTGCGGCTCTTCCTACAAGAACCGCGGTGTGCAGAAGCTGCTGGACGCTATCGTTGACTATATGCCCGCTCCTACCGATGTTGAGGACATCAAGGGTGTGAATCCTGAGACCGAAGAGCAGGAGACCCGTCCGTCTTCCGACGACGCTCCCTTCGCAGCTCTGGCCTTCAAGATCGCTACCGACCCGTTCGTTGGTAAGCTGGCATACTTCCGTGTTTACTCCGGTAAGGTTGAGGCAGGTACCACTGTCTACAACTCCGTGAAGGACAGCAAGGAGCGTATGGGCCGCATCCTGCAGATGCATTCTAACCACCGCAAGGATATCGACTGCTGCTACGCAGGTGATATCGCTGCTGTTGTCGGTCTGAAGAACACCACCACTGGTGATACTCTGTGTGATGAGAATCATCCCATCATTCTGGAGTCCATGAAGTTCCCCGAGCCCGTTATCCGCGTTGCTATCGAGCCTAAGACCAAGGCTGGTAACGAGAAGATGGGCATCGCGCTGGCAAAGCTGGCCGAAGAGGATCCGACCTTCAAGACCTACACTGACGAAGAAACCGGTCAGACCATCATCGCCGGTATGGGCGAGCTGCACCTGGAGATCATCGTTGACCGTCTGCTGCGCGAGTTCAAGGTAGAGGCTAACGTAGGTTCTCCTCAGGTTGCTTACAAGGAGACCATCCGCCGCTCCGCTGACGTCGACCAGAAGTACGCTCGTCAGTCCGGTGGTAAGGGTCAGTACGGCCACGTTAAGATGGAATTTGCACCGTATGCCGAGGGCGATTACCTGTTCCAGGAGAAGATTTTCGGCGGTTCCGTACCGAAGAACTTCCATCCGGCAGTTGACAAGGGCATCCGCGAGGCGATGGAGCATGGCGTTCTGGCCGGCTATCCGATGGTTGGCCTGCGTGCAACCCTGCTCGACGGCTCCTACCACGATGTAGACTCCAACGAGCTGTCCTTCAAGATGGCAGCCCGTCTGGCCTACAAGTCCGGCATCCCGCAGGCATCTCCGGTTCTGCTCGAGCCTGTCTGCTCGATGAAGGTCGTTATCCCGGATTCCTACATGGGCGATGTTATCGGTGATCTGAACAAGCGCCGCGGCCGCATCATGGGCATGAATCCGCTCGACGGCGGCAAGCAGGAGATCGTAGCCGAGTGCCCGATGGCAGAGCTTGGCGATTACGCGATCAAGCTGCGCTCCATGACGCAGGGCAGAGGCTCGTTTGTTTCCCAGTTCGAGCGCTACGATGAGGCACCGGTTCCGGTACAGGAAAAGGTTATCGCAGCGAATAAGGCTCGTCTGGAGGCGCTGAACAAGGAATAACATTCCCTGCATTTTGTGAAATTGAAACCGGCTGCGTGAGCGGCCGGTTTTTCTTTGGTTTAACTTTCTTCTGGAGAGGTACGAATAGACGCCAACCTTTGGCGGGGAGATTCGCCGCGCCCGCGGCGGTGGGCAAGAGGGTAGACACCTACGGTTTCTACCCTCTTTGAACACCCGTTTCCCTTGTTGGGATAGCTTGGGTGCAGACGGTAGACTGCGTAAGCAGGAAAAGGGGAACGGCAGTCGGGTGACTCTTGCGTGATTTTCGCAAAATATTCGCAGTTCACAGACAGCGTAC
>OGXM01000095.1_pt1 | contig 53159 bp, 41 predicted proteins | sample 1576271 | NCBI WGS metagenome assembly OGXM01 (sample SAMEA3541579, study PRJEB24748) | human gut metagenome | biome: human gut; feature: human-associated habitat; material: faeces | place: China | collected 2012 | reverse complement strand
TAGCATCAGGCGGTGGTACAGGACGTACACTTCACCCAGATAACATGGCAGCAGGTCCTGCTTCATACGGTATGACAGATACTCTTGGACGTATGCACAGTGATGCACAGTTCGCTGGTTCATCATCAGTTCCTGCACACGTAGAGATGATGGGACTTATCGGAATGGGTAACAACCCTATGGTTGGTGCTACAGTTGCTGTAGCTGTTTCTGTTGAGGAAGCTGCTAACGCTGGCAAGTTCTAAATAAAAACCTAGTATTTAAATGGTTTAGAGGGCTTTTAGAGAGATCTAAAGGCTCTCTATTTTTTTGTTGATTTTTCTAGTCTACACGTTCATACTATGCAAATGTCTACGAGAAGTCTACAAAGTTTTTTAATGTAGACTTCAGATATACGTAGACTTCCTTGACTGTAATAACATAATCTGCATCAATATATCCATATACATCAGAAGTGAATACAATATCACTTTCAAGAGTGTCTGATAGCTCTATATTGAATGATTCATTTTCCTGTAGAGCATAAGACGTATTCGCTGTAAACGTCAAATTACCCTTTTATTGCACCTACATAAAGTGTAGACGGTCACAAGTACGTAAATATATTTTAAGAGTGCATTAGTATTTAATTGCATGAAGAAAGTCAAATAATATGCTATCTTTGAACATATAAAAGGAAGTCGGAATACATGATAGTATATTATAAACTTGACACACTTTTAAATGAACGCAAAATAACAAAGACACAACTGTGCAAAGATACTGGGATAAGTGCAAATGTTGTGTCTAAAATCAGCAAAAGTGAAATATTCATAACAGATACATTAAACCGTATCTGCGAGTATCTCCATGTCCAACCAAGCGAAATTAAAGAATATGTAATCCATTTGAAATAAACAAGGAGGTCATTTATTTTTGACAAACGTCTATAATATTGTATAATATACTTAACAAGACAGCCGAGCGATAGATACGTCCTATCCGTCCGGCAAAAACCATTTTAAGATGAAACACCTCATAGCTTAGCCGGCTGAGGTGTTTTTTTCTTACTTTCGATTATTCAGAATAGTTACAATAAGTATTGCAATGGTAAGTAAAACCATAAATTCCTAATATGTACTCATAAGGCACCACTCCCTTCCAAGACTCGAACGGATATGGTGTAACACCCCTCGGCTGCCTAGTTAAATACATTATTCTATTTTATTACAGAAGTAATTTTACTATATGTATATATACATTTTGGAGATTCCCATATAACGTAAAACACCCCGCATTAATGCGAGGTTTAATTTAAAAAGAATTACAAATTGTATGTATAAAATTGTAATTGCAGTATAAGTTATATCAAAATTATAGTCAATGTGATGTAAGAACAGAATAATATTTTATAACCACATACCACCTTCCGGAATACATTAAACTATATCATGGACAAGGAGGTGAATACGCATGGACAGATTCGCAGTATATCTTGTAGTTGTTGCGGTTCTTTGCACTTTGATATCGGTCATAACGGAATTTACGAAAGAGGTAGGAGTGCTGAAGAAGATCCCTACCTCTTTTCAGGTTCTGATCACCAGTGTCATTGTGTGTGAGGTGGGGCTTTTTGTTGGACTATCATTCTATCACATAGCATTTGTGTGGTATTATCCTGTGGCTGCGTTTTTCGGGGCATTTGTCATTGCGATTATATGTACCCGGGGATGGGACTACCTGATATCGATATTTAAGCGGTTTTACAAGGGCGGAGATAAGGAAAAGTGGCATGAATAAAGGTGACATGGCTACAACAAATGTAATGCAGTACAAAGATGTATAGATTAGGAATAATGATCATGAGTTTGTCTCTTGATTCAATGTCTGGAATATTATATACAGACAAAAGAATTCAGGAGACAATTTTATGGCTTCTAATAAGACTCCGTTAAAAGGATACATGGATGGTATAGATATATCAGCATGGCAGGATACTATAGATATAACCAAGGTGCCTTGTGACTTTGTGATAGTGAAAGCGACGGAGGGCACGGACTACAAGAACAGATTTTTTGCAAAGCACTGTGACCAGGCGATGAAAGCGGCAAAACTTCTGGGGGCATTCCACTATGCAAATGGTGGCGATCCCCACAGTGAGGCTGAGTATTTCCTTGCATACAGTAAGAAATATGTGGGCAAAGCCATACTCGTGCTAGATTGGGAGGGACAGAACAATCCACAGTTTGGCAGGAGCGATAGGGCGTGGTGCAAGGAGTGGTGCGATTATGTGTACAGAAAAACCAGGGTAAAACCGCTGATATATATTCAGAAGAGTGCCATGGATAATGTGAAAAATCTTGGCTACAGGCTGTGGGTCGCTCAGTATCCTGATTATGAGCAGACTGGATATCAGGAGCATCCGTGGAATGAGGGGCAGTATGATTGTTCTATCAGACAGTACACTTCTGTGGGTCGGCTTCCGGGGTATGAAGGAAATCTTGATCTGAACAAGTCTTATATAGACAAAGCAACATGGAGAAAATGTGCTGCGATAAAGACTGACAGTGATAATGGAAAAACGAAAGGGAAAGGCTCTGACAGCAATAGCGGGAAAAGTAATGATAAGAATAACAAGAATAATAAGAATAGAAAAAAGAAAAGCATAGATGTGATCGCGAAGGAAGTCATAGCGGGCAGATGGGGGAACGGCGAGAATCGAAAAAAGAGATTAAAAACGGCGGGATATGATTACGATAAAGTTCAGGAGAAGGTGAACGCTATAGTGAAAGCTTCGCAGAAGAAATCAATTGACGAGATAGCCAGAGAGGTGATAGCCGGAGATTGGGGAAATGGCGAGGATCGAAAAAACAGGTTGAAGAAATCGGGCTATGAATATGATAAGGTGCAGAAGAGAGTAAATGAACTTCTGGGGAAATAACATAAAAATGAAATTTGCATGAAGTATTGTCCATATATGTTGACGGGAAGTGGCATATAATATAGGATAGTGTAAACGAAAAAGATAATAAATACATGAAAGGAAAAGGTGATGGATATGCCATATTTTGGTTTTTATTTCGATCCGACATATATATTGGTACTCGTAGGCGTGGCGGTGTGTTTTATAGCATCTGCACAGGTCAAGACGACATACAAGAAGTATGAGCACGTGATATCGAGGTCTGGATATACAGCGGATCAGGTAGCTTATATGATACTCAGAAATGCAGGGATAACTGATGTGTCGATACATCATATACCGGGAGATCTCACGGACAACTACAATCCGCGGGAACACACCCTCAACCTTTCTGATAAGGTGTACGGTTCTAGATCGATAGCGGCCATAGGAGTTGCGGCACATGAGTGTGGTCACGCGATACAGCATGCAAGACATTATGTACCGCTGACTGTCAGATCGGCGATCATACCGGCGGCGAATATTGGTTCATCATTTGCCTGGCCTCTGGTTCTGATCGGACTTATCATACCGAGACTGAATTTCTGTATGACAATTGGAATCCTGTTATTCTCGCTGGTGGTGATACTGCAGTTAGTGACACTTCCGGTTGAGTTCAACGCATCAAGGAGAGCGATCCAGATAATAAGAGATAGTGGTTATCTTGCCCCAGATGAGCTGAAGGGGGCAAAGAGCGTACTCAAGGCGGCAGCCATGACATATGTGGCAGCTATGGTGTCAGTATCACTTCAGTTGTTACGACTTGTAATACTTCGAAATAGCAGAGATGATAACTAAATAATATCAAAATAACAGCCATGTGCGGGACAGATATATTCTTTGTATATCGCCTGCATAGGGCTGTTTTTAATTGGCACAAAGTGATATACTTGTTCTATGTGTGCGCCGTGAGCGTAAGTGTGCAAATACATATATATTGTAGAGTGATATTGTAGGAGATATGCCAGATGGTACAGATAGGAAGCAGAATACTGGAATACAGAAAGAAAATGAACATGAGCCAAGAGGAATTTGCCAATAAGATAGGCGTCAGCAGACAGGCAGTGTCCAAGTGGGAACTTGACAAAGCATATCCTGACCTTGACAAACTGGTGGATATATGCGGAATGTTCGGCCTGAGTCTGGATGAACTTGTAAATGGTGTGGAACAGGATGAGGAACCTGTGATGGAAGCAGAGCAGAGAGTGGAGATTCCAAATGATCCGGTAAATGTGTCAGATGTGGGTGACAACCAGACTGTAACTGACAATATAGAATCTGAGATCAGTGACAAGGAAAGCAGTGACAGCAAGAAGCATACAGTAAGAATTGGCAGTCATGGTGGGCTGCGTGTGGTTATGTATGCAGCTGCGGCTCTGGCTGTGTTCTGTATTGTGGTAAGCTTTGTCATTATACTTCAGAATGCATGGAAGCACAGTGATGAAGTCTTGATGCATGTGGACAAGGTTCATGCACAGTACACATTGGCTGATGTGTCATATCTGAATGACGATCTTGACGACAAACACAGGCTGATGTGGATAGATGCAAAGGGAATCAGAGCTGGGGACACTCTGCCCGGATATATAGATGACGATGGCGAACTGGCAAATGTGGATCATGACATAAGTACATTTGTGATACCGTGCGTTTTGGCACTTATATTTCTGGCAATGTTTATTTCTCTGAGAATAGAGCTGACAAAGGAACATCAGAGGGATATAGAGAGAGCAATTAGTGATATACAGGAGAAGGTATAGTGGATAGCAGGAGAAAATATATACGGATCTCATGTGTGATTGCAGGAATCGTGCTGGTCGTCATCACAGCACTGTGGTTCATGGGTGTGATAACCTGGGGATATGGTGCGGGAGATGTTACAAGGTATGTAGAAACAGATGAGAGTGAAGAGTATGTAGTATACGATGGGATAAAGTTTTCCTGTGGTCAGTATGAGTTGGTTATGGTTACAGAAAACGGTGTATTTCTGGATACTGATACAGGCCATCGGATACAGGTGTTGCATCAGGAAAAGACTCTGGATGATTTCTGGGACACGAAAGATGAGAGGATGGATGCCGGCAGATCAGCCGGGTTTGAGGTTGACTCAGATCCTGAAAAGTATAATTCCGCGGACAGAGATTACATAAAATATGCGCTCAGGCAGCAGTCTGATGATGAGACAACAGACTACAGTGAGTATATGCAGATATTCCTTACACCTGATTATAAAGGTGACAGATTGTTTATCTGTATAAATTACAATAAAGATATGGATGATATGACAGAGGCGGAACGAAAAGCGATGTATGATAAGTCATCTGCGTGGATACAGGAGCTGATGGATGCTGGTGAGTCGACTGATGAGCCGGATGACGATACGGGCAAGATCATTTATTCTGCAACTGCGCTGAAGAACAAGGAAAATTATGCAGACAGTGACACCCTCACCAGTGCATGCCGTACTGTTCAGTATGGACTTCCGTATGGGTATTTGAGAAAAGATGATTCAGATCCGGACTCAGCATATTATGAGTCGGATTCTGGAAAAACATATTTATATATAGCTGTAAAAGATTATTCTGCGCTGCTTGCGGATGATGAATCGTTGAAAGAGTATGTTGATTCCTATGCGAAGAATGACCACGCCATGCCTCAGAACTGTGGAAGCAAGGAGATGGATGGAAGGGCATTTTATTATTACAGTTATTTTACACAGAACTGGTGTGATGATGGAAGTGTGATCGTTGAATATAACTTCAAAGCGTACTGCGATATTGGAGAAGGGCAGATATATACCATATCAGCTCATTCATATACCAATTCTGACGTGATGGATACGGACACATATCTGGAATGCATGAAATTAGATATAAAATTGAATATAAAATAGAAATATGCATAAAAAAGTCTTGTGAATTTGGTGATAGTATTTGTAACTTTGCTGTGATAGAATGGTTAAAGTGGCAAAAACTAACATATTCACAGGACTTTTTGCGTTATAGTGCACAAAATACAGCACGCAGATGTATCACGAAGGGTCATAAAAGTTTTATCAGGGAGGGTAATTGATGAGAAAAAGAAAGCTAAGAGGAGGTATAGCTGTACTTTCGCTGGCGACGGCTCTGTGTCTGGCACAGGGTGTGGCGGTCTATGCGGAGGGGACTGATGATGGCAGTACGCTTGTTACGGCAGATCCATCAAAGGGGATAGAGTACAGGTATCACGAAGGCTCGACCACAAGTGTAGAAGGAATCAATCTGAATGGTAATTCTGTCATAATCAGACAATCGCCGAATTCTACGAGTTCGGAGCCGAGACTCAATGTCTACAATGATAAGGATAGGGATGGAGTTCTGGATGAAGGTGAGGAAGCATTTGAGATTGATGGCAGCACAGATATACTTCCATATCAGGTATATGGCGTTTATGGAGAAAAGACTAAGACTCCGATCTCCATCACCGTTGACGGGGCATCCCTTGGGAATGTATGGGGTGTTTACAAAGGCGCCATGGAATATGAGAGCACAGACTCAGATCCTGCAGTTTCAATAACTGTGAACAAGGGATCAAATGTTTCTGCGGCGACATGTTTGTATTCGTCAGAGGCTGTAGGATCCATGAAGATCAACATATCTGGAGACTGCAATGTTTCCCAGCTGCAAGGTGCATTGCAGAGCAAGGTGGATGGGGATATTGACGTTGATATAACCGACAATGCATTTGCTGGAACAGTGTACGGTATCCAGGCAGGATATGCCTCAGGAAGCGTGGACGTGTATACGGACAATACGGTTGACGTCGGTTATCTGTACGGTGTGTATGCATCGACCATCGATGGCAGCCTCACAGTGAACAGTATGCTCAAGGCTGACAAGGGCAGTGGATATGTGTATGCTGCGACAAATGGCACATACTCAGGCAAAGATTATGCGGTGAAGGGCAATGTTGTCCTGACGGCAAAGAATGCCAAGCTTGGATATGTGTATGCGGTGACCAATGGTGCTAATACGCTGGGTGGTGTTACCGTGGATATAAGTGATACAACACTCAATTCGATGTATGGTGTGAGCAGCAGTGCCAGTGCAGCCGGTGATGTAAGTATCAGATTAAACGGCATAGAGTGCAGTGACAGATATTCGTATATGTACGGAGCATATAGTGCAAATATTGCAGGAAAACTTAAATTTGAAGTAAAGAATGCAAAAGGACAAGGCATTTATGTCTATGGTACCTCGAATTCAGATATATTGGGTGATGTAGATATAGATATAGATGGACAGGGCGCTGAATTTGATTCAGTATACGGACTCAGCAGTGGAACCGTGAAGGGCATGGTAAATATCGATATAGAGAATATCAATGTATCAAGTTCTATGTATGGTATTTACTCAGCCAAGCTTGAACAGTCGTCACCGGAGGGAGCTGATGCCTATGCGAATGTGATAACGCTTAAGAACATTGAAAGCAGCTCATATTACACATATGGCGTGTACTACGTTTCGACTATGGGTTCGACACACATGATCCTGGATAATATAAAGTCAGGTAATTATCTGTATGGATTGGATTTTTCAGGTGCCATAACAGGAAAACTCAAGATGGATATGTCCAACTGCAGTGCAGAAAATGCATATATTCTGAGGGGAAATGGCAGTTCATCGACGGTTGTTGGGGATTTTGATCTTACCTTGACAGACAGTGCATTCAAGAACAGTCTGTACGTGCTGAATACAGCTACATTTGCAGAAAATGCATCTGTTGACATCAGGAATGTCATCAGCAACTTGTGTACAGTGGCATATTCAGGTACATGTGCTAAGAATCTGGATGTAAATATGCAGTATGCAAATGACAAGGCAATTGTCGATGCGGCTGGCAATCCGGCAGTAGACTCATATACCAATGCAGGAAAGGGTGAGTTTAATCTCCTGAGCAGTTATTCGGTTATCGGTGATCTGACTGCTGATCTGTCTAATATCCATTATGCATCGTGCGGTCTTGCAGGTGGCAGCTACGGTGGAAAAGTGAGTGGCAGAAATACAACGGTTACTCTGAAGGACAGCAGCTTTGAAAGCACATATAACGGCAGTACAGTATATCTTCTGAATGAGTATGGCAATGGCTCAAACAATGATTCAGCCATAGAGCTTTCTGCTGATATCAAGATAGAGAATACAGACTTTACAGGTATGAAGAACGCAAGCTTTCAGGTAAATGCGAATCAGAACAGAAAAGTAAGGGTAGCATTTGACGAGGCGTGTATTCTCCCTGATGGATATTTCATATGTCCGGCATACAACGGTTATGGAGATTCGATTGTTACATATGGGGGAGATGTATACTATGGCGGCGATAAAGTAGTTATAGATAAAGACGTAAATGCTGACAATATCTACTTTGGTAATTATGTCAGTGGGAAATCGACATCTGCTGTATATGCAGTCATTAACAAGGGAGTGACAGTAAGTGCTCAGGAAGGGATATATTTCACCGCGGGTGCAAATATCCTTAACTCGGGAAAATTCTCTGGAACGTTTAAGAGAACAGATGATTCATCATACGGTTCTGTATATATGAAAGAGGGCATAGTGGCAGACGAAAAGCTGTATGAAAATGCCCATGTATACTATCCGATTACTCTGGTATGTGATGACAAGGCTGTGACAGTGAGCAATCCTGGCTACACCTGTTATCTTGACAAGGATACCATGTATGCATATGTAGATTCAGTCTTGACGCTGACACCGGTTATCAAGAGAGGATATACACTTGAAAAGGTAGTGTTTAGGGGAAGTGATGAGACTCAGGATAATGAGCTGACAGAGACATCAGGCAAGTATACATTTGCCATGCCGAAAAAACCATGTATAGTGACAGTCTCAACAAAAGGTAAGCAGATAAAGGCATCAAAGACAGTGTCAGATCCTTCAGCTGTGCTCGGTCAGAAATACACAGCAGAAAAGCCATTGTATGATATGTCGGATGTTGTGATCCTGAATGATGGCAAAGAGGGCAAAGTAACCTATGAGATGGACAAGGATTATATACTTCCGGAAGGGCTCGTGCTTGATGGCGGTCTTATAATTGGAATACCGACCTCGGCATATGAGGATGGAAAGAAAGCAGTAATCCACATAACAGGAAAGAATGGAACAAAGACACAGATCACGCTGAATGTTGTTGTTTCAAAAGAGCAGAAGATACAGGAAAATACAGACGGACGTATAACAGTCGATGAAGAGAATAAACAGATAAGTCTGAATGGAACATCAGTTGTATTGCAGGCCGCAGAGAACAGTGCGGAAGCTTCGGCGGATGAAACAGGGGCTGAAAGTCCTGTGATCACAGAGATCTATATCGATTCTAACAAGGATGGACAGGCTGACAACAAGACACCGTTAGTCAGCGGAGACCTGTCAGAATACACTGTGGTTGGAGTTGATGACAGCGAATTTAAGCGCAGCGTAAAGATATCTATGCTGGGAGGAAGCGTACAGAAGATATATGGTGCGGTTGACTCAGAGCTGAGCTACAGCGGAAGAGATGCGGTTGCGGTAGTTATCAAAGGCGGCAATGTTGGTGAGGTATATGCGATTGTAAATACCCAGGTAGATGGTACGATTTCTTATGAGAACTGCACAGGTGCAGTAATCACAGGTGGTTTGGTAAGTGGAAGTACATCAACATACACAGGAGCGCTTCTCAGAACAGCAAAAGACAATGTCATGATATACAAGAAGTATACAGTTACAGAGAAGCTTGCTGCAAATGATTTTGATTTGGACAATGAATCTGAAGCATCAGTGGAGGCTCCGCTTGAGCTCACAGGATATCTGAGAATGTATGAAAAGTCTAAGCTTACAGCAACGGCTGCGATTACCGCCGGCGGTCTTTCATTCTCGAGAAATTCATCTGCTCAGTTTGATGGGGATGTCAAGATAAATACTCTGTATATGACAAGTTACAATAATGTACTTACTATTGGGGCAGAGTCGGAGTTTGAGACAGATGAAGTCAAGATATCAGACAGCTGGGCAAAAGTATATCAGAAAGGAACATTCAAGTGCCCTTCAGACAAGTTCTCAAATAAGGGAACATGGGTAAAGGCAGGAGAGTTTGCAGAAGGTGTAGATGCAGGCGAGTGGGCCGGAATCTACTACAATGTTGAACGCGGTACTACGAATATGAAGGGAACTTCGGTTTCCATTCCAACTCAGAGCAGGGTAGTGGAATACGAGGGACTGATATATGCAAGAAACAATTCTTTAGTCACGGCAAAGTATACAGATGTACCGGGATACACAGTATATGTATCGATAAATGGCGGAGATCCCCAAAAGGGAGATTCGGGATCGGCGCTGGTCGCAACAGCAAATACAGTTATGAGCGCAACTGCTGATTACGTGGCAGATCAGATCGCAGTGACAAAGAAATATGCTGATCCTGTGATCGTAGCAGATACAAGCTATACAGCCGAGGAGCCTGTATATGATCTCACAGCACTTGATGTGACAGGAGACACCACTTCGGCATACGGCACAGATATGCAGTACAGAGTAAAGAGCGGATCAAAGCTTCCGGAGGGACTTGTGCTTGCCGATGGCAAGATAACAGGCAAGACATCCGAAACAGGTGAGACAGATGTGACATTTGTTGTGACAGGAAGAAATGGAACATCCGTTGATGTAAACGTGAAGTTTACAGTAAAGGCTGCCGGCACGGAAGTGTCCGATATCAACAAAGTGGTAACTGACGCATCCGTAAGTAAGATAAATCTTGCTGGAAGTTCAGTTGTGATAATAGCTGATCCGTCAAATGCATCAAAGTCTTCCATATACATGGATGCAGACCATGACGGAATAGCAGACAACAACAGAGCACTTAAGATAGGCGGTGAGACAAGTCACGACCTGTCGAAGTGCAAGATATATGGTTATACAGATGGAGACAATGCATATACCGGCGATATATCAATAGTTCTCAGAAGCGGTACGGTAGGTTCCCTGTATGGTGCAGGTTCAAACGAGTCCGGAGCAGCAAATGTAACTGTTGAGGGTGATGTTACTGTAAAGGTGCTGGGAGGCACTGTAAGAACAGAAATATATGGCGCATACAATGCACATGCAGCTGCGGTGAATTTCATTGCAGAAGGCGGAAAGATATATAAGAAGGCCTATGGCGCATATAATTCAGATGTTCAGACGATGAATTTTGCATTCACAAAGACAGCTATGATGTATGCGGACGACAATTATTTAAGCACAGGTAAGGAAGAATTGTATGTCACAAGCGGAGGAAGTGTATCTGGAGATGTAAATGCAGAGGTAGGCGTGTTGAGTACAAGAGAGGCATTTGCCTATAGTGCAAAGTTGTATAGAAGCACGTACGCTTTCTTCTACGGAGTTTACAGGACACCTGTGTCAGGAGATGTCAATTACACTCTGAATGGTGACTGGTATGCGGGAAGAATAAATACATTTGTAAACAGTTCCAATGTGGCTGGAGATCTGAATGCTGAGCTGAAGTCAGGTTATATAGGCTGTGGTAATTCAAATGATGGTTCAAAAGCATTTGTATACGGTAATATGAACAATAAGATACGCAATATAAATGTAAGATCGGCTACAGAAGGTGTCGTGAGCGGTAAGATCGTTCTTGCTGCAAGCGGAGAGGTAAATGATATTTATTTCAATGATGTCAGTGGCAATACCACTGCGAGTGTTACAGGACTTTCAGAGAATTTCCAGGTGACACATAATGGCTCACTCTTCTTAAAGATCAATGATAAACTTGTCCTCGGCGGTACATACACTGTTGATGAGAACATTGAGACCAATATCCTCAATGTAACTTCCGGTTCAAAGATCAAAGTTGCTGAGGGTGCATCAATTAAGCATACAGCAAATGCTGTCATCGAAGGAGATGTTGAGAATAACGGAACATGGACCTCAGAGGGCAATGTCTATGTAGAGGGAACATTTGTCAACAATGGAATCTGGAATACAAAGAAGTATATGTACGTTGGTGACAGCAGCGCATCAAGTATCAGCGGTAAAGTTGACAACTATGGAACCGTCACAACGGTTTCTGACAGGTCATACAGTACAAGGATCAATGCTTCTTCAATGTTCATCAACCGTGAAGCTGCTACATTTACATTCGGAAATATGGTCAACAGTGGAACCATAGTAAATTATGGTTCTCTGGAAGAGACATATTATAACAACTTCTCGGATGTTGGAAAGGTACTCACAACAACGATTCCGAATCTTAAGTATGTGCTGAAGAACTACAGCAGTGTGTACTATAAAGTTGATGCAGAGTATCCGGCATACTGCTTCAAGGGTGAGGATGCAAAGATAAGCATAGCGGCAACAAATACTAACTATCAGAAGACGTCAGGCATTGCCGGTGATACAAATGTATACATAGCTGGAAATATGGATTTCTATGTGACAGTTGATGGCGAACCGATAGACGGAATGAAGATAGATTCTGTGGTATATGGTTCAGCCCAGAATGAGGCAACGTCAAGTAACAATGTCAAGTGGCGCGGAACAGTGGCATATGAGCCGACACATGCTGTGATCAACATGGCGAAGCAGGAAGCAACCAATATAACTCTTGCGAAGGCTGAGGACAAGGTTACAGCACAGGTCGGAGTGGCAACTAGCAAGTTTGATTCACTCTATGACCTCACAAAGATCGAGGTTCAGAATGATGAAGATGTTGAAAACGGCTATGTCGCATACTCACTTGCTAAGGGGCAGACCCTTCCTGATGGACTTGCGATGTCAGGCGGCAAGATATATGGTACTCCGGTCAAGGCTTCTGACAAGGCTCAGACCGTGAAGATCATTGTGAGAGGACAGAACCAGACCACAGCTGAATTCACGCTTACCATAGAGAAGATAGAGAAGGGTATCCCGACACTTGCTGCATCAAAGGCCGGAACCGCATATGCAGGCAAAACACTTGCTGATGTAGCACTTCCAAAGTCAGCACTTGGTGTATATAGTTGGGCAGATAATACACAGCTAGTTGGCAAGGCCGGATCCGAAGACAATTACGATGCATACTTTGTACCGAAAGATACGGTCAACTATGACTGGAGCAAGCTTGATACTGCTTCAGGAACGTATGAGCAGTTAGAGGACGGCAGTGTCAGAATATCAGTGAAACTTGCGGTATATGTGAGAAAGCAGGATCCTGTATACACTGTACCTGAGGGTGTGACAGCTATATATGGAGAAACTGTAGGGAAGGCTGTTATTCCAGAAGCAGAAGGCGGAATGTTCATCTGGGAAAATGCTGATGAGTCAGTCGGCGACGTTGGAACAAAGAAGTTCCTTGCAACATTTGTGCCATCTGATGAGGATGTATATGAAAGAGCAGAGCATATAGAGATCACAGTTGAGGTAAAGCCGGCTGAGGCTAAGTTCACACAGGCTATAGACAAGCTCACAGCAAAAGAAAATGACACTCTGGCTGATATAGTACTTCCGGAGGCAGAGAATGGAATCTACACATGGTACACAGACAGAACAACAAAAGCTGAAGATGGCGGAACATATAAGCTGTGCTTTAAGCCTGCTGATATAACTAACTATGACTGGTCAGGAGTAGAGGGCTGGAACAGAGCTTACAGAGGTGTGGTATTCCAAGTTAAGGTTGAGATCATCAAAGAGCATGTACATGATTATGGCGATGCATACAAGAGCAATGCTACATATCACTGGAAGGAATGCAGCTGCAAGGATATCCAGAATAAGGCAAAGCATACATTTGACTCAGGAAGCATAAAGAAGAAAGCTACTGATACAGCAGCCGGAAGCAAGGAGTACAGTTGTAAGGTCTGCGGATATGTGAAGACCGTGACGATCCCGGCACTTGGCAGGGATATCACTAATCCAAAATACAAGATAAAGGTATCCGGACTTAATTCTCAGAAGTATACTGGAAGAACAATTACCCTAAAGAATCTGAAAGTTACATCGGGCAGAACGGTTCTAAGAAAGGGTACTGATTACACGGTAGCATATTCGAACAATAAAAAACATGGCACTGCAACGGTTACAATAAATGGTATCGGAAAATACAGAGGAACTATCACAGAGACATTCCAGATCAAGATAGTAAGGAATTCTGTATTTGCAGTAAAGCAGCCAGGAACTAACATAGTATACAAGTACAAGATCACAAATGCTGATCTGAAGGGCAAGGGAACTGTAGGACTTATAGGCACAACAGTTGCCAAGTCCAATGGAAGGTTCAAGACACTTACGATCAGTGATACTGTAACTATAGACGGAGTGAAATTTAAAGTTACAGCTATAGGCAGCAAAGCATTCAAGGACTACAAGAGTATTGTCAAGGTTGCTGGAGGTGCAAATGTTGTCTCTGTAGGAACATATGCATTCAGCGGATGTACAGCACTCAAGACTATTCCGGCATTCAAGAATGTTACAGCTATAGGCGGTTATGCATTCTATAAATGTAAGTCGCTCACAGCAATGCCGGTAAATAATAAGCTTAAAACCATAGGCAAGGCTGCTTTCTATGGCTGCACATCACTTAAGACACTGACTGTTGGCAGAAAGGTGACAACCATAGGAGAGAGTGCGTTCGGCGGATGCAGCAAGATGACAGCAGTCTCAATTGGCGCAAATGTTAAGACTATAGGTGCATCAGCATTCAGCGGCTGCAAGAGCCTTGCTACTGTCAAAGTTGGTTCGGCAAAACTCAAGACTGTATCAAAGAATGCATTCAAGGGAACAAAGTCAAAGATAACATTCAAGATACCAAAGAAATACTATAAGTCATATATGGCTAAGATTAAGGCAAAGGGTGTGGCAGCGCCAAAGAATGCGATATATAAAAAGTATTAAAAAGTAGCATAAGTTACAAGAAATAGACATAGTAGTATTTATGGCAGGGCGTGACCAGCTTTCGGGTTTGTCACGTCCTGCTTTTTGTAATTGTTACAAACTAAAAGGGTGATGACAGTGCAGGATATATTTGTTATACTGAACATATGTTTGCGGCGTTGATGGAGATTTGATTGGGATTTTAGAGAAGATTATAAGAAAGATAATATTAAAGATTTTATGATAGATAACAGGATGGGAGATAGTGGGATGGAAGATAACCGGATTCAAGATAACAGAATGGAAGATAAAGAGGATTATCTGAGCACACTCAACGAGAGGCAGCTTGATGCTGTTACAACCACAGAAGGATACGTGAGGATCATTGCAGGTGCGGGAACCGGCAAGACGAAGGCGCTTACTCATAGGTATGCATACCTTGTCAATGAGCTGGGAATATCAACTTCGAATATATTGTGTGTCACATTTACGAACAAGGCAGCCAGGGAGATGGGCAAGAGGATAAGACAGATGATAGGTGACAGTGATACTGGCTATATCTGTACATTTCATGGATTCTGTGTGAAGCTGCTGAGGGAAGACATACATGCGATCAACTTCCCACAGAACTTTGTGGTCATGGATGACGAAGATACAGAGGAGATACTCAAGACTGTGTATGAGAATGCACATATACAGTCGAGAACATATACATTTGACTCTGCGAGAGATCATATAACAGCCCTGAAAAGTCAGATGCTGCATATACCGTATCTTGCGGAGATAGGGAACGAAAAACTTCTTGCAGACTATGAGAAGGCTGAGAAGGTGGAGGATAAGGTATTTCTGGGATATCTGTATGAGCAGAAGAAGGTGTATGGGCTTGACTATGACGATCTCATAACGATCGCATTGTATATACTTCAGACAGATGAAATGAAGCGGATCAAATGGCAGGAGCGGATGATGTATGTCATGGTGGATGAATTTCAGGATGTGAGCAACAGTCAGTATGCGCTGGCAGAGATTCTAAGCGGATATCACAGGAATCTGTTCATAGTAGGTGATCCGGACCAGACCATATATACATGGCGCGGGGCACAGATAGAATACATACTTGAATTTGACGAGACACATGAGAATACCAGAACCATATTTCTTGATATGAATTACAGATCAACACCGGAGATACTTGCTGTGTCCAACTCGCTCATAGAGAAGAACAAGAAGAGACTTCCACACAGGCTTGAGGCGTATAAGGAGTCGGGCAGAAGACCTCAGTATATACATTCCAGGACGACCGGGGATGAGGCTCAGTGGATGACCTCGGAGATACAGAGACTGGTTTCAGAAGGTGCATCGTACAACGAGATGGCGGTGCTGTACAGATCTCATTTTGTATCGAGAAATATAGAGGAGTCGTTCATCAAGGCAAAGATTCCGTATACACTGTACAGTGGAGTGGAGTTTTATAAAAGAAAAGAGATAAAGGATGTACTTGCATATCTCAGGATGATAGTCTATTCGGACGATCTGTCATTTTGCCGCGTGATCAATGAGCCAAAGCGCAACTTTGGCAAGAAACGAATGGCTCTTGTAAAGGCATATGCGGAGAGTCACAGATGTTCACTGTATAACGGCCTCCTGGACATTCTGGAGGATAAAACGATCAAGTCAACTGGGGCTGCAGCATTTGTGGATACCATAGATGCGTTCAAGAAGACCTATAAGGAAAAGAGTCTGTCAGATCTGGTGACGGAGGTACTGGATCAGACCGGGTATGAGGCGATGCTCAGACAGTCGGGTGAGCAGGAGCGTCTGGATAATCTGGCGGAATTCAAGCAGTCTGTAGATGAATACGAGAAGACGTCAGGTGAGGAGAATACCCTGGAGGAATATCTCCAGAGCATCGCACTCTACACGAACAATGACCGTGAAAAAGACAAAGAGACAGTGTCCATGATGACAGTTCACACGGCAAAGGGATTGGAATTCCCTTATGTGTTCGTGTGTGGGATGAATGAGGGGATATTCCCAAGTAAGCACGTGGATACAGAGGAACGCCTGGAGGAAGAAAGACGAATGGCGTATGTGGCATTTACCAGAGCGGAGAAGGCTCTGTATATCAGCGATGCCGAGGGTTTGAACTATGATGAGTCTTTCCGGTATCCATCCAGATTCATCTTCAATATAGACCGTGACGTGATAGACTATGCACAAGATCTCCCCAAAAGACTGGTGGACGATGCTATGAGCTACATAGCGGCAAATGAATCCAGGATATGCCCTCCGGATACGGAACTTTCAGTGGGCGACCGTGTGATGCATAAAGTATTTGGAGAGGGCACTATAACAGCTATGCGGACAGATATAGGCTGTTATGTCATAAAGTTTGACAAGATGGCGACTGAGAGAAATCTGAAGATTGGGACGGCTCTTGAAAAGCTTGGATGATAGCGAAGGAAACACTAGCCAGTGAAAGCAGCGAACAATGATATATGAAACAGACAGGGACAGACTACCGGATTGGTGGCTGTCCTTTTTGTTTTACCCCGGTGTGAAAATAATAGTACACTAAATGAGGTAGAATTGTATAAGATAAAAGTTACGATTGTGAAAAAATATGATACGGTGTCGGAAAGGAGCAAAAATGGTACATATAGTTGTAGATCTTGAGATGAACTGGTTGGACTTCAAATATGAAAATGAGAGAAAGATAAGCACCAATGAGGTGATAGAGATCGGGGCCGTTACCATGAATGAAAAATTCGAGGAAATAGGCGCATTTAAGATGTATGTAAAACCGCAGTTCAACGAAAAGGTGGTAAAAAAGGTTGAGAAGCTCACGGGGATAACCATGGATAAGCTTCAGGATAGTCCTGTGTTTGCAGACGCATTTGACGCTTTCATAAAGTGGTGCATCAGTTTCGGAGAAGAAGTGGTCATGTATGGCTGGAGCGATTCTGATGAACTTCAGCTTCGCAGAGAAATGAAGCTGAAGAACATACCGTGGAATGAAGATGTAGACAAGGTGTTCAGACAGTGGCATGACTTCCAGAAGGAATTCAGCGACCTGGTTGGCATTGGAAGGATCATTACTTTATCCCAGGCGGTGGATTATGCAGGTATAGACTTCGCAGGCCAGAAGCATGACGCTTGCTGTGATGCCAGAAACACCGCATATCTTCTGGCACTCACAAAGGACGAGAAAAGATTTGCCAAGACCATGAAGAGTGTGCTGGAGGCATTCAATCATGAAGAACTGACCTCGAGCATAGGGAGTTTGATAGACTTCTCAGCGTGGAACGGAGTTGGGGCTTGAGATGAACGATAGGGGGGCTGCCGGAAGGCGGCCTTCTTGGGAAGAATGGAATAGATGGGATAGAATGACAGAATAAGTGGGTGGTAATAATCATGGTTAAGGGATGGTAAATGTTGTCGATTTCGAGGGGGTGCTGGAATGAGTGGTCGAAAATCGGGAGTGAATGGTAGGACAGGGATGGGGGGATGATGTAAAATAATATAAAAGTAAAAGCTTGTATATAATACAAGCTTTTATACATTGTGATAGTCCCAAAATGTAACAATTAATAGATTGCATATAAAATGTATCAAATTTACATTCCACAATGTAGTTGGATTATATATTAAATAATCGCAGATATCAATAATAAATAGGAAAAGATAAACATGGTGTTTATAAAGAGGAAAAAAGCAATCCATTGATTCATTTTATATAAACGTTGACTGGTGATAGGAATTGTGTTAAAAATAGATTATAGGAGAGGAGGTGAATAACATAAATGTTTCAATTAAAAATTCTGTTTAAGGTGCATAACAATCGTTTACCCAAGGAAATGGATCGGCTTATGCTCAGTTTCTTTAAGGCGGCGACAGAACGATATTCAAAGGATATGTTCAATGGGTTATACGATAAAACAAGATCAATAATAAAAACATATACATATTCGTTCAACCTTCCTGGTGCTACATTTGTAAAAGATGGCATAGAGTTACAGAAGAACGAATTCACAATGTTTTTCTCTGATGCCGACCAAGGGGAACTGATGATGTTCTTCAATGCATTCCAGGGAATGAAATTCCAGAAGTATCCTATGGCGGGCAACTCCATGCAGATTGTGTCAATATGTATTCAGAATATGAATGAGATAAAGGATGATGAGATAATAATCAGAATGTCTAGTCCTTTGATTGTGAGAAGGCACAATTCTGATAATAATTCCGACAGGTATTATGTGTACAATACGGATGGATTTGAACAGACGCTTAAGGAGAATATAGATATTTTTATTAAGAGGATGAACATATCTGTAAAATCTGACAGCTTTGGAATTGAACCGATCAAGGCAAAAAAGGTTGTGATTCCTGTGTTTGGTAGGAATATAGATGCTTCGTTAGGTATATTTAAACTCAAGGGAGACAGTAATCTGTTGAATCTATTGTATAAGGCAGGAATGGGGGCAAGAAGATCTGAGGGAAAAGGTAAATTTGATATACTCGCGTAGAAAGGAGGGAGAAGAGTGAACAGGATAGTTATAAATTTAGGAGATTTCCTAAAGAACGCAGGAATAGTGGGACTCAATTACATACTTGATGATGTTATCTGTGCAGAGAAGGATAAAGACTACGGATATACTCCAGATAGACAGGCAATATGGCTTTCAAGAGACTTTGCTTTGAACTGTGATTGGACAGATGTATATTTTAAAGCATTCACGAAATATTACAGGAAGCATTCCATGTATCAGGCTGTTATAGATGAGATAAACAGTATACTCGTGGTAATTGAGGGTGAAAATTTTAAGCTTAAAGATAAGAAAGACGAATTGGAATTTATCAATAAAAAGTTACTTTCGAATAGCTATAAATCAGGCTTTGCCAGTGTAAAGGATCAGCTTGATATGATACAGCCATACGAGGATCTGCAAGCACAAAAGTTAAAAGATACAATGGATGTTAAAGAAGCAAAGCGAAGACTGGAAGAACTTTTGCTCTTTTTGAAACAACCAGTATGTGAAGAGACGTTTGTCATGAAAAGTGCACTGTACAATTATATCAATTTTTTTTGGGATGGTAAATGTTTTTTACTCAGAGCAAATGCAGCAAAAAACATGAGGGAAGTGTTTGAGACTGACTTTGCTGTGCCATTAAGGGAATATATAAAGAAATCACATGATAAGGAAAAGGATATATGTATAGACTGTGGAAATCTTATATCCGGAAAAGAGAAGGTTTCTATAGCTTTTATGAAGGATATGGCAGATGACCTGAGTAGAAAGAGATCCGCATTCTGGAACTGTAAAGTGGATGCATTTCTGTGTCCGGTTTGTGCATATATATATGCTTTAGCACCTCTTGGTTTTTTGATAATTGGCAGACGATATGTATTTATGAATATAAGTAGCGACATTGATAATTTACTGGCTGCAAACAACAAATATGGTCACGAAAGTGAAGAGTCACAGAAAAAAGTGGAGAAAGAAGAAAAATATAGTTCATGGATAGCAAGAACCATAAATATTTTGCTTAAAATAAAGACAGAAGGTCTCAGTAACATACAGGTTATAACAAGGGGAATAAATGATACAGATACTTATACATTTGATGTTATAAGCAAGGATGTGTTGTCTGTACTTAAGGATAAAGGAATAAAAAACAGTATAGATTTGCTGAGCAAGCATCCATATGTCAAAAGTGGATCTGATTATATAAATGTTCATGAAAGTGTGATATTGAATATTCTCAGGTATAGAAGTCAGTATGATTTGATAAACACATTACTGAAAATAGCTATTGAAACAAATGGGGTAGTTTACACAGCGGCAAATGTTTATGATGTGCAACTCAGAACAAATGTCCACAATATTGACACAGATAAGAAAAAAGGAGGAATAATAATGAACAGATACAGTGTGAGGGATCGTGGTTACGAATTGCGTAATACATTGCTTTTGGCAAAAGGCGCTACGGATGATTTTTGCATAAGAGGAACTGTGTATCAGTTATTAAATGCATTGTCAGTGGGAAATGCAGACAGATTTATGGAGATAGTATTAAGGGTATATTGTTCAACAAAGTTACAGATACCTAATGAGTTTGTAGAGTGCCTTGGAGATCAGGCTAGGTTTAAAGAATATGGCTATGCGTTTTTATTAGGATTGAAGGGTAGTCATTATGAGAAGAAGGAGGAGATTACTAATGAGTAGAAATGGATTGACAATTACAGCTATATTTCTTGCTGAGAGTGCAAATTATGGTGAGGGTGTAGGAAAAAATATCAGTACATTAAAAAAAATGACAAGAGGAAATTATGAGCAGTATTCATATATTTCAAGGCAGGCACTCAGATACAACATGGTACAGCAACTTGGATGGGATACAACTCCGGTTGATGGAAAAAGTGGGGTTGTACAGTTTGCTCCATCAGCAAGTATATTAGATTATCCTGAAATAGATCTGTTTGGGTATATGAAGACCAGTTCAAAAGATGATGATAAAAAGAGAGGTGCCATGACAAGAAGTGCAGTTGTAAGGCTTAGTAATGCCGTTGCACTAGAACCATATAATAGTGATCTTGAGTTCCTTACTAATATGGGACTTGCAAGAAGACAGAATCTTGAAAATGCTATAGTGCAGATTGAAATCCACAGGTCTTTATATACATATACAATAACAATAGATCTGGATAGAATAGGTGTTGATGGAGATATAAATATTCCTTCTGAGGAGAAAGCTGATAGAGTTAAGAAATTTCTGGACACAGTGATGTTTCTTTATAGAGATATAAAAGGAAGAAGAGAAAATTTGAGCCCTGTGTTTGTGGTTGGCGGAAGATATTCAAGAAAGAATCCATTCTTTGAAAACAGGATTGTTGTAGAAGATTCTCGCTTGAATGTTGGACCGATATCTGAAGTAATCAATAGCAATGACGATGTAAAAGACCACACACTGGCAGGCGTTATGAGTGGTATATTCACAAATGATAAAGAGATAAAAGATGTAATAAATGCAGTTACGGTGGCTGAAGTATTTACTCATTTAAAGAAGGAAGTTGATGAATATTATGGAGAGAGCAATTAGGATCGAATGTTATCAGAGCACAGCTAATTACAGGAAACCTAGTAGTTTTATTATCAAAGAGTCGTATCCTATGCCGCCATATTCAACAGTTATCGGGATGGTACATGCTGTATGTGGCTTCAAGGAGTATCATCCAATGAAAGTAAGTATTCAGGGAACTAACTCTGGATCTGTGTCGGAACTATATACAAGATATTCATTTTCTATGGACTCAAAGTATGAGGCAGGACGCCATAATATCTGTATTGAAGAGGGTGATAAAAAATATGGAGCATTTAAAGGCATAGCTCATGTAGAATTGATATGTAATAGCAGAATGATCATTCATATAGTTCCTGAGGAGAAAGACTATGATAGGGTGTTAGAAGGACTAAATAATCCAGTCGTATATCCTTCTCTTGGTAGATATGAAGACCTGTTGGATATACAGTCGGTCAGGGAAGTTACGTTGAGTGAAAAGATAAGAGGCAAATTCAATAATGATATCTATGTACCTGTAAGTAGAGACAGGGCAGGTACAGTGTATACACTTAATAAAGAGTATGAGATTACAAAACAGGGATTACGGCGATGGAAAAAAGACGGTGGCAGAGTCAGAGTGCACATTATGACTAAGGGAACTCCGTTTAGAAAAATGTATGTTGATGATATGGGGGATGCTGTAGCGTTAGCATAGAGATGCCATGGTTAATAGTTACATAGTGGATAAATTATGGGGGGGAGAACATGGAATATTATGCAAAATCTATTGATAAACAAATGCCTAAAGATAAAGTTGATAAAATTATAGCAGGCACGAGTGCATTGATAAATGAATACAAAGGGGGAGATAATTCAGAACTTGTATATAAGTTAAAAAAGTATTTGGAAGACATTAACATGCAAGTTTATAATGGTGAGCACAAAACATTGGCAGCACATACAAATGAAATTTTGAAATGTGCAGAAAAATTCTTTGCTGTATATGGTACACATTTTTCTGACAAGGAAAAGTATCTGATCATGAAGGCTTGTGAATGGCATGATGTTGGTAAAGCAAATTTAGTGTTTCAGTCCGTGGTAAATCCGGATATCCACGTAGCTGGTGATGTGCAACAGATACCACATGGTTTTTTTAGTGCGTTAAGTTTTGACGAAGAAGATATAGCTGAAGAAATGATTGAAAACAACATGGGCTATATGGAGGATGATTTTATAATTTTGGTTTCTTCTATATATTATCATCATGATAGAGATGATATATATACTAGCGATGATATTGAAAGATATGCTGAGAGATGGTATTTAAATGAAATTAGAGCATATCTGGATAAGGAAATTGAACTTATAATAGATAACAGGAACTTTTTGTTATTCTCAGAAGGGCATGATGTTTTGGTTAAATATATTAAACCACCCCAAGATGTGTGGTGTGAATATATGCTCGTTAAAGGCATGTTGAATAAGTTCGATTGGACGGTCAGTTCCGGATATGAGGAAGCAGAGCTAGGTGTTGATATTTTTGAAAAGAAGTTATGCAAAAATATAGAGACGAAGATGCAGGGATTTCTTCGACCGGCCCAGGAATACATGAAAGCTAATTCTGACAAAAATGTCGTGATGATAGCACCTACAGGTTCAGGAAAGACAGAAGCGGCATTACTCTGGCTGAACGGCGATAAGGGGTTTTATACATTGCCACTTAGGGTATCGGCAAATGCGATATATGAGAGGATTAAATATAAATATGAATTTGAAAATACAGCTATACTTCATTCAAACAGTCTGAGTTATTACTCAAGAAGCAATTCAGATACTATTGGTGATCAGCAGAAACGGTATGAGAGAGCAAAACTACTTGCATATCCTCTTACAGTGTGTACTGTTGATCAGCTATTGAAATTTGTGTATAAATTCCCTGGCACAGAAGTATTTGCGGCAACATTGAAGTATTCAAAACTCATAATCGATGAGATACAGGCGTATTCACCCAAGATAGTTGCGGCACTGATATACGGACTTAAAGAGATAAACATGATGGGCGGAAAATTTGCAATTATAACGGCTACATTTCCACCGGTTATGTCGCATTTTATGAAAGGACATGGCTTATTGGAAGACAGGGATTATGTATATCAGGATTTCTCGGCATGTGCTAGGAATGACAGACATCGTATAAAGATGGTTAATGGAGATTTAGACATTGATAAGATCGTTGAAGAGGGGCAGCAGAAAAAGGTTCTTGTAATTTGTAATACAGTTACAAAAGCACAGAAATTATATATGGATATCATAGGAAGCGGAATGTGCTGTGATCTTCTCCATTCAAGATATATAAACAGACATAGAAGGATACTGGAAAATAAAATAATGGATTTCTCAAAAGATGAATCCGCAATAGGAATCTGGATAACAACACAGATAGTAGAGGCCAGTCTTGATATAGATTTTGATGTACTTTTCACTGAGATGGCAACTGCGGATAGTCTATTACAGAGAATGGGACGATGCAATAGAGCTGGGTATAAAAGTACGGATCAGCCTAATGTATATGTATATGTAAATAACTCAGGTGTAAGGAATGATAAGAAGAGAGGAATATATGATAGGGTTATATATGATCGATCAGTGGAGACTTTGCGAAGATATGATGGGAAGTTGATGTCAGAGACAGACAAAAGAAACTATATAAATGAGGTATATGATATTAATGCGATAGAAGGTTCATGGTATTTTGATACAATAAAGAAAAATCTAGATAAATTTGAAAACTTGAAACCGCTTGATTACAAGAGCAAGAAAGATGTGGATTATGATTTCAGAGAAATAAACAGTATCACACTTATTCCTGATGATGAATATTATAATAACTGCGATATTATAGAAAAAGAGATAGAGTTATTGCAAACGCCGCGAGTTGATAGAGAAATCAGGCAGTTGATAAGATCAGACATATTAGACAGGACACTAAGTCTTAATCTGTATTCGAGCAAATATGGTGTGGAAGGTATAGATACATGTATTGAAGGTACAAATATTCATAGAACATCGATGCGTTATGAATTTGATGAGGAAACGAGCACAGGAGTAGGTCTGGATCTGTTCAATAAAAATGACGAGGATAATTTCCTGTAGGAGGATGTGCATATGGAGAATCGTATCACAGGTGTTATGGTCTATTATCACTTTGTGTGTAAAAGAAAGTTATGGTATTTCAGTAATGAGATACAGATGGAAGAAGATAATGAGAATGTTCAACTCGGAAAACTGCTGGATGAGGAGAGCTATAAACGCGACGAGAAACATATAAATATAGACAATATTATTAATATTGATTTTATAAAAGACCATAATGAGTTACACGAGATAAAAAAGAGCAGGGCGATTGAGGAAGCCGGAATATGGCAGATTAAATATTACTTATATTATTTGGAGAAAAGAGGGGTAAGTAATCTTAAGGCCAAAATTGATTATCCTTTGATAAAGAAAACTCTTGTTGTGGAGCTGAGCGATAGCGACAAAACTGAATTGGACAGTATTTTAAAAGAGATAGACATAATTGCCGAAGGAGAATTTCCACCTGTTTTTGAAGAGAAAAAAATCTGTACTAAGTGTGCATATCATGATCTCTGTTTTATTTAGGGGGATTTTATGGGACAAAGTTTTTATGTATATAATGATGGGGATCTTAAACGTAAAGACAACACATTAAGATTTACATCGTATGATGGAGAAAAGCGGGATATTCCGATTGAGCGTATAGATGATATATATATTATGTCAGAAATGTCATTTAATACAACTTTTCTGACATACATATCGCAATATGGAATACCGATTCATTTTTTAATTATTATAATTTCTATACAGGCAGTTTTTATCCGAGAGAACAGTTGCTTGCAGGAAATTTGCTTGTGAAACAGGTAGAACATTATACTAATTATACAAAACGCATGGTTATAGCCCACAAATTTATTGAGGCAGCGGCTGATAACATATACAGAAATCTGAGGTATTATAATGGACGTGGGAAAGATGTTTCTCAACAGATGAGAGAAATTGATAGTTTGAGAAGAGAAATTGGCAGATCTAATACGATTGAAGAACTGATGGGAATAGAGGGAAATATAAGAAAAAGTTATTATTCTGCATGGAATGTTATAGTCGACCAGGAGATTAACTTTGATAAAAGAGTCATGCATCCACCGGATAATATGATAAATTCGTTGATTTCATATGTAAACTCGCTTATATATTCAAAGGTATTGAGTGAAATATATAAAACTCAGTTAAATCCAACTATAAGCTATTTGCATGAACCGGGCGTAAGAAGATTTTCACTGTGCCTTGATATATCAGAGGTATTTAAGCCACTTATAGGTGACAGATTAATATTTTCCTTATTGAACAGACGTCAGATTACAGAAGATAGTTTTACAAAGGAACTTAACTTTTTACATTTGAAAAAGGAGAGTTCAAGGCTTATTGCTCAAGAATTGGAAAAGAACCTGAAAAAAACAATTATGCATAAAGAATTAGGCCGCCAGGTGTCGTATCAGTATTTGATGAGACTTGAGGCTTATAAATTGATAAAGCATTTAATTGGAGAAAAACAGTATGAAGGATTTAAAATATGGTGGTGAGAAATGTATGTTGTACTGGTATACGATATTAGCTTAGATGATAATGGTCGGAAACGATGGTCACATGTATTCAAGATATGCAAGAAGTACCTGACACATATTCAAAATTCAGTATTTGGAGGTGAAATTTCAAAGGTGCAACTTGTAAAGCTGCAGAGAGAATTGGATGAGTATATTGATAAGCAACAGGATTCGGTGATCATATTTAAAAGTCGTCAGGAAAGATGGCTGGACAAAGAATTCTGGGGAGTTAAAGATGATGCAACTAGTTTTTTTATTTGATGTCTAGGGCGTTGTCGACCTGAAATGTTGCAAAAATACAGGGGCGTCGACAATATAGTAGTTATGCGGAGAATAAAGGAGCTTGGTGATGTATACATATGATTTAGCATTGTATGATGGTAGGTCGACAAAAAAACACTGAATAGGCTTGAAAAATGATAAGGTGTTGCGATACGGATTTAATAGATACATAGTGGAATGTAAATATGGTTGCCGTCACAGAACTTAAGGACAGTGATGGCATTTAATAGATACATAGTGGAATGTAAATGAATGTTCCCAAGCAATTTTTGAGCCCTTTTTAACAATTTAATAGATACATAGTGGAATGTAAATTAAGGTGCGTAGCCTGACGGACTGCTACAATGCGCATTTAATAGATACATAGTGGAATGTAAATTCTATTACCTTATTACTATTATCAATAGTTATATTTATTTAATAGATACATAGTGGAATGTAAATGTTTACTGACAAACCAGTTTGACCATGACCACGACCATTTAATAGATACATAGTGGAATGTAAATTCTGTTACAACATTTGTTCGTGATGATAAATCCGATTTAATAGATACATAGTGGAATGTAAATAAGCTCAGACTCTGGTTGTTCTACTGCAGGCTGGAATATTTAATAGATACATAGTGGAACGTAAATAGTTCTATTCACGAATGGTTAGCTGTGGCATATGAATTTAATAGATACATAGTGGAATGTAAATGTATTTGCTCCGTTGGCCATTTTGGGTTAACTCCTTATTTAATAGATACATAGTGGAATGTAAATAAAGGAGAGATTTATATGAGTTCAGAGAATATACAATTTAATAGATACATAGTGGAATGTAAATAAGACAGATGGCACAGGAACGGCTTCTGTAAGCATATTTAATAGATACATAGTGGAATGTAAATTAAGGGTGACACAAAGATAGAGAAGAATGGTGTATATTTAATAGATACATAGTGGAATGTAAATCGATTACAAAGTGATTTGTAGCGTGGTGTTATGCGATTTAATAGATACATAGTGGAATGTAAATCACGTTACTTCAAAAGACTTCTGTCCGTTGCTAAGATTTAATAGATACATAGTGGAATGTAAATGACGATACATAACAACTGTACTCATTTTGAGACGCATTTAATAGATACATAGTGGAATGTAAATTAACATCCACGCTCAATAAGCGAGGAGATGTGGATAACATTTAATAGATACATAGTGGAATGTAAATGCCTTTACAACGGACTTTGAAATACTAACAGCGTCATTTAATAGATACATAGTGGAATGTAAATTCGTCTCAGCCGTGGCAACTTTAGAGGAGAACAGGATTTAATAGATACATAGTGGAATGTAAATAACGTCATGTTGTCACATGGTCTGTATGCTTCGTTAAATTTAATAGATACATAGTGGAATGTAAATGCGTTTATATCTCCTGTATATATGTCGGGGGCTACCATTTAATAGATACATAGTGGAATGTAAATCATACACAGTCTCGCTTTCTTCGATATCGCATAGGGCATTTAATAGATACATAGTGGAATGTAAATTCTACACCAAGCTGACCAGAACTAATCTTATATAAATTTAATAGATACATAGTGGAATGTAAATGGTTGATCCCCCTGTCAAATTATAGGGGTATTTCCCATTTAATAGATACATAGTGGAATGTAAATGAATGTTTATATGACTCTTCCGAATACGATGAGCCTGATTTAATAGATACATAGTGGAATGTAAATTAATGTGGCAGACCTTGGCTGGGCGGATCTTAGAAGGATTTAATAGATACATAGTGGAATGTAAATGTATGGTAGACGACATCTATGGCGGAAAGTACGTTCATTTAATAGATACATAGTGGAATGTAAATCGATTACAAAGTGATTTGTAGCGTGGTGTTATGACAGATTTAATAGATACATAGTGGAATGTAAATTATTATTTTCACGGACCAGAACGGCGATTTCAACACAATTTAATAGATACATAGTGGAATGTAAATACTACCTTATTGATCTGATTCTTGATTGCATCCTGTATTTAATAGATACATAGTGGAATGTAAATTAATCAAAGCCGTGTTAAATATGATGTTGTATGCCATTTAATAGATACATAGTGGAATGTAAATAAGCTTCTGTGGTCATTTAAGGACATCCTTGATTATTATTTAATAGATACATAGTGGAATGTAAATGTAATACCACTTATGTCTAGAGTGTATTTAGTAAGGATTTAATAGATACATAGTGGAATGTAAATGCAGATTAGACTTATACAAGACTGGATAAATAACTAGATTTAATAGATACATAGTGGAATGTAAATCTGTGACAAATGTCGGTAGCGTAATGAGTACAGCTCGATTTAATAGATACATAGTGGAATATAAATTGGTAACTATAAATAATCCTGTGGTGTATGCCATGGATTTAATGAAAAACCCTAATCCCCCAGCTATGCTGGGGAGAATAGTGTAATTGGAAACGATGAGGATTACAATAAAAAACCTCCTATGCTATATTGAGAATGGTGTCGCAAGCCAAACTCAAGCATAGGAGGTGGTCCAAATGGACAATAAAATCTTATCACATACACGATGAAAATGCCAATACCATATAGTTTTATTACAAAATATAGGAAAAAAGTATTGTATGGCAGAATTAGAATAGATGTAAGAGAAATAATCAATACTTTATGTCAATATAAAAACGTTGAAATAATAGCTGGAGCAGTTTGTGAAGATCATGTACATCTCAGTGTAGCAATTCCACCCAAAATAAGTATTTCAAATTTTATGGGGTACTTAAATGGAAATAGTACATTGATGATCTATGACAGACATCCCGAATTACAAAGTAAATGGGATAAAGCGTTTTGGGCAAGAGTGCAATAGGATATTACATGGAAACAATTGATAATATCACTGATGAAGTAGTTCAAAAATATATAAAAGAGCAAGCAGAAGAATCGAGGAAAGAAGATTCAAGAAGTACCGATTGGTAGCAGACCAGCGGAGGTGCTTGCAATACCGCCTTTTGGGGCGAGCAGTGATAATAGCCCTTTGGAGGGCTGATAATAAACTACCGCTTGAAGTGGCGGTGGCTAACTTGGATACATAGTGGAATATAAATTAAACGAGGTGCCAGGTGCAAATTAACCAGATATTAACAAAATATGAATAAGTATGTTCAACGTGCACATGACACCGAGAATTACAGGCGATGTAGTGCATATCTAAAGTGCAAATTTACAAGACCGCTGGACAACTAAATCATTGATAAACAGTGAGGATTTAAGCGTGCGTGATAATACAAATACTTTAAAATTCGCCATCTACGGTCTTGCCGTAGGCGATGCGTTGGACGTCCCGTATGAATTTAAATTCAGGGGCGCATTTGAGTGCACAGATATGATAGGCTATGGTGCGCACAATCAGCCGGAGGGAACCTGGTCGGATGATACCAGTATGGCGCTTGCCACTTGCGCCAGTATCAAAGCGTGTGGCAGAGTTGATGTGGACGACATCAGAGATAGATTCCGCAGATGGCTAAAAGAAGGAGCATATTCTTGTAAATGGTGTGCCGCTTGCAGAGGCAATAATGGAACATGTACCGGAAGGTTCAAAGCTATCGGCAGCTATTGGAATAGAGAATATGGTTAATAGTTTATCCGTAGGATCTTCGGGGTACGTTGTTGATACATTTGTGGCGGCAATGTGGTGCCTGCTTACGACGGATAACTACAGGGATTGTGTGCTCAAGGCGGTAAATCTGGGCAGCGATACGGATACGACAGCAGCGGTAGCCGGAGGACTTGTGGGAATCATGTATGGACTTGAAGGTATACCAGATGAGTGGTTGTCAAAGATGAAGTCAATGGACATGATAGATCAAGAATTATTTTCTTCGCTCAAATAATTGCAATCCCACGTCTCTGAGGATATAGCATCATTGAAAAGCCTCATAAAAACAGGTATAATGATTAACAACGGCCCATCACATCAAACAAAGAGTTGTGACGGGCTTTATCTTTAAAGAATAAAGGAGATACATAGAAAATGGCAGATTTTAAATACGAAATAGTGGAGCACATAGGAGTGATCTCGGAAAGTGCAAAGGGATGGACTAAGGAACTTAATAAGATATCGTGGAACGGTGGCACACCAAAGTATGATATCAGAGAGTGGGCCCCAGAGCATGAGAAGATGGGTAAGGGTGTGACACTTACAGAAGAGGAGGCGTCTAAATTAAAGGCGTTGCTGTAGAGACAGCGCGAGAAAGGACTAGGTCAATGAAGATATTTGTTGATGCTGACGCGTGTCCGGTGATTGATATAGTTGAAGACATAGCAACAAAATATAACATCCCCGTAACGCTTCTCTGCGATACAAACCATGTCCTCACATCTGATTACAGTGAGGTTGTAGTAGTCGGTGCTGGAGCGGATGCGGTGGATTACAAGCTGATAAGCATTTGTCATAGAGGTGATATAGTTGTAACTCAGGATTATGGCGTGGCTGCGATGGCACTGGGAAAAGGTGCATTTGCGATACATCAATCGGGCAAATGGTATACAAATGAGAATATCGATCAGATGCTTATGGAGAGACATTTGAACAAGAAAGCGAGAAGGGCATCGAGCAGGAATCATATCAAAGGGCCGAGGAAGAGGACAGAAGAGGATGACCAGAGATTTGCGGAGTCTTTTGAGAAGCTGCTGCGAAAGGCAAATAATCAGTAGATACATATGAAAGTGGAGGGGGATTCGAACCCTCACCACACATGAACCGGAAGAGGTCAGATTTTAATGGATGATAAAAATACAAACAGAACAATAGAATACTACAACACACATGCTGATAGATATTCCGAGATAACCAGAAATGCAGACATGTCGGACATTTACAAACGCTTTGAGGAACATCTCAAGCTGGGCAGCAGGATTCTTGACCTTGGCTGCGGCAGTGGCCGCGACAGCAAATATTTTCTGGACAAGGGATATGATGTCGTGTCTCTGGATGCGTCTGAAACAATGTGTAAGAAGACATATGAGCTCACGGGAAGACCTGCTTTGAATATGCGTATCGAGGACATAAACTGCGAAAATGAATTTGATGCGGTGTGGGCATGTGCCTCGATGCTCCATGTTGACAAGGGTGATATGATCAAGATCTTTGCGAAGGTTATGAAAGCGCTTAAGATTGGCGGTGTATTCTATGCTTCGTGGAAGTATGGAAAAGGTGAGCAGACGCGGGATGATGGAAGAACATTTGCCAATTATACCGAGACAAAGGTTTGTGATATGGTGTATTCGGTTTCTGGCGCGGCCCTTGAGGATGTATGGACGAGTCAGGATGTGAGACCTGACAGGACAGGTCAGGGGCATTTGTGGGTAAATGTTCTGGTAAAGAAGACCAGAGTTGTCATAACTGAGAAGGAGTTCCTGAATATTTTCTGGAAGCAATACCAGATCATTGAGAAGGACGTCCGGATCAGTTCTGAGTATGTGGATATCCACAAGAGCAACTTCTCGACATTTTCAAGCAGATACATAAATATGTTCCTGAATATCTGCAGCAATATAGACTCTCTGATAGAGATATATTGCAAGATAGTCGAGGAGGATGATTACAGGAAGAAGTACAGCATACATGACAGGCTTACTCCTGTGCTTAGAAAATTCCCGGATATCCGTCTGGATGCGGTGAGGACGATAGATACTTTTGAGGATATTGAGCTGAAGCCGTTCAGTGCGTTTGTGGGTGACCGGATCGCAGATTGGTGGAATGACTATAATTTGGTGAAACATGCCAGAAGTGACAGGAACGAGAAGGCTGGAATGTATAATTTCCAGCGTGCAAATCAGAAGAATGTGCTGACGGCGATGGCAGCGTATTTTATCGTGTGCAACCGTATATATGAGGAGATATGCGAGATCTCGGCAACACCGAAGAGGCTTCTCAAGTCAAAAATATTCCTGTATGTGAAGAATGGTGAGTAGATAAGGAAAGGTAATAGACCATGGTAAAACAGATAGTAAGAGACCAGATGTTTCTCAGCCAGAAGTCATCTCCGATGACACCTATGTATGTGGGGATCATAGCAGATATGCAGGATACATTAGCGGCAAATCAGGCGAGGTGCGTCGGCATGGCGGGCAACATGATCGGATATAAGAAGAGGATAATCATCGTCAGCATGGGATTTGCTAATGTTGTCATGCTGAACCCGGTTCTTCTGTCAAAGTCGGGGGCTTACGAGACAGAGGAGGGATGTCTGTCTCTGGACGGCACGAGAAAGGTGACAAGGTATAGAGACATAGAAGTGGAGTTTCAGGATGCATCATTTAAGAAAAAGAGAATGAAGTTCAATGGATACGTTGCCCAGATAGTGCTCCATGAGATGGATCACCTTGAGGGGCGAATAATTTAGGAGAGTTTATGGAATCAAAAGACGGAGCATGGATTATGTATGGAGTTTCGGAGGATGATCCGGAGTGCCTGCACACGGTGGACGAGCTTATCGGATATATAGAGAAAGTGGGATTTCTGCCTCTTTTCCGCAATGAGATACCTGGATTTTCAGTGGAGGAGCGAACCACGGAGAAATACTGGTGGAGTGAGGATGCACAGAGGGATCCTTGGGTATGGCGTGAGATCATAGCCAGAAGAGGCGATATCGCATATGGCAAATTTTTCCACAATAAGGCGGGATTTATCTCAAAGAAATGGTTCCCGTATTTTGCAAATTACAGAAGATTGGGATATGATTTCGATGCCAGATGGGATGATGAGCTTGCATCATTCAGACAGAAGAAGATCATGGATCTGTTCATGGATGACCGGATAGATGAGGAAAGCGATGCGGAGTTTGCAGCAGAAAAACCGGAGAGCCTGTATGATACAGAGCTGTTATCATTTGATATCAAGAAGCTTGCCGGATTTGGCAAGGACGGCGAGAAGGGCTTTGAGGGTACGATGACACAGCTTCAGATGCAGACCTATCTGTGTGCATGCGATTTTAGAAAGAGGGTGAACAAAAAGGGAGCGGAATACGGCTGGAATGTGGCTGTGTATTCCATGCCGGAAAAGCTGTGGGGATATGATCATGTGACGTCCGCATATGGTGAGAGCCCTGAGGAATCGTGGGAGAGGATAGTGAAGCATATGGATGATATCTACCCGATTGCCACAGAGAAACAGATAAAGAAAGTCTTAAAGTAGATACGATATACAGACAAGATGACGAAAATATTTATATGTATGGAAACTGCATCAACACGATTGAAAATAGTCATGTTGGTGCAGTTTTTTATGAAATAAATTGGATGACATAGCAATTACCCCTACAGCACTTACATTAATTCAAAACTCTAATTCAAAACTTTACATCAAAAGTTTACACATAACATTACATATATCTTTACATATGTGTTTACATATGTTATGTTTATATGCAAGTCAGGTTATAAAGAATAATATGATGCATACTTGAAGAGGAGAAATGATGAACACTGTATATGATGTTATTATCGTGGGAACTGGCGCTGCAGGTTTGTTCTGTGCGTTGAATTTTACAGAGACAAAAAAGGTCTGTATTATCACAAAAAGGCGGGCTGATGAGTCCGACTCTTTTTTGGCCCAGGGCGGCATATGTATGCTGCGGGGTGAGGAAGATTACGAAGATTATTTTGAAGACACCATGAGAGCAGGCCATTATGAGAATAATAAAAAGACTGTCGATCTGATGATCAGATCATCGAATCTTGTTATCAGAGAATTGGTAAGGCTTGGAGTTAGATTTGAGAGAGATGAGAGCGGAAAGCTTGCCTTCACCAAGGAGGGAGCTCATAGCCAGCCAAGAATATTGTTCCACGAGGACATTACCGGCAAAGAGATTACATCCACTTTGCTGGAGTGCGCAAAGAAGAAATCCAATATCGAGATATATGAGTATACGACTATGCTCGACATCATCTGCAATGACAATGCCTGTGGTGGCGTGATTATAGCTGATGAGGCGAAGAACATAAGCATACTTAGATCCAACAACGTTGTATTGGCGTGTGGTGGAATCGGAGGCATATATAAGAACTCAACGAATTTTGCTCATATAACAGGTGATGCCATAGCAATTGCCTTAAAACATGGAGTAGAGGTAGAGAATCTGAATTATGTGCAGATCCACCCGACGACACTGTTTAGCCGGAATAAAGGAAGAAGGTTTCTGATATCTGAATCTGTGAGAGGCGAAGGCGCATGGCTTCTTAACAAGGCGGGCGAAAGGTTTACAGATGAACTGCAGCCTCGTGATGTAGTCAGCCATGCAATATGGAAACAGATGGAGATAGATGGAACGGAGCATGTATGGGAAGATCTGAGACCGCTTGGAAGAGATGTGATCTTGCAGCATTTTCCACATATATACAAGCAGTGCAAGGATGAGGGGTATGATGTGCTTGTTGAACCGATACCGGTTGTGCCGGCTCAGCATTACCACATGGGCGGAGTGAAGGCAGATCTCGCCGGAAGAACATCCATGGAAGGATTGTACGCGGTAGGAGAAGCCGGATGTAATGGAGTGCATGGTAGAAACAGACTGGCAAGCAATTCGTTACTTGAGTCGCTTGTATTTGCACAGAGGGCGGCAGATGATATAATGTTCAGCAGAGAGCACAGAGGCTGTGGAGAAGACAACATAGATCTGTCTGAATATGAAGATATAGATGGTTTATTTAGAGAATATAAGAATATAGTTTTGACAGAAACGGAAAGAAGAGGCTGAGAATGAATCAGATAACAATGAAATTGAATGCGGACAAGCTTATAATGATGGCTTTACAGGAGGATATCACAAGTGAGGATGTATCCACAAATGCGGTGATGCCAAAGGCACAGAAAGGAAAAGTAGACCTGATATGCAAGCAGGATGGAATCATTGCAGGACTTGATGTATATGCAAGAGTATTTACACTCTTAGATGACAGCACTGAGGTTGAGTTCTTCTGCAAAGATGGCGATGAGGTGAAGGCTGGCCAGCTTATGGGAATTGTGACTGGTGATATCAGGGTTCTTCTCTCTGGAGAGAGGGTTGCGCTTAATTACCTGCAGCGTATGAGTGGTATAGCTACATATACCCATGAGGTTGCAGAACTTCTTAAAGGAAGCAAGACTACTCTGCTGGATACCAGAAAGACCACACCTAATTGCCGTATATTTGAGAAGTATGCAGTCAGAGTCGGCGGAGGCAGCAATCACAGATACAATTTGTCGGATGGAGTATTGCTTAAGGATAATCATATAGGCGCTGCGGGAAGTATAACCAATGCAGTGAGAATGGCAAAGGAGTATGCACCATTTGTCCGCAAGATAGAGGTTGAAGTTGAGACACTGGATCAGGTAAAAGAGGCTGTTGAAGCGGGAGCTGATATCATTATGCTTGACAATATGACAACGGATCAGATGAGGGCTGCGATTGATTTGATCGATGGACGTGCGGAGACAGAATGTTCAGGCAATGTTACAAAAGAGAACATAGAGAGACTGATATCATTGGGAGTGGATTATATATCAAGCGGTGCGCTTACACACAGCTCACCTATAATGGATATATCAATGAAAAATCTTCATGCGGAGGAATAAAGTGAAGGCAAAAGAGAGAAGGGAAAGGATACTTGACATTGTGAAGAATTCAGATGCTCCTGTTCCGGCAAATAAGCTTGCGTCAGAATTTGATGTCAGTAGACAGATAATAGTGCAGGATATTGCAGTGATCAGGGCGGCTGATGATGGCATAATTGCAACTAACAGGGGTTATATATACAAGAATGAATCAAAATGTCAAAGAGAGTTTAAAGTAAAACACGGTTATGACAGGACTGAGGAAGAACTCACGATCATAGTTGATTATGGCGGTGTTGTAAAGAATGTAAGTATAAGTCATACAGTGTACAATCGTGTTACTGCAAAGATGAATATTGCTTCCAGATACGACGTGGCAAAATTTATGAAAAAATTGGAAAACAGCCAGTCGTCACTGCTTGGAAATGCTACGAACGGATATCATTACCATCTGATAGAGGCTCCAAGTGAAGAAATCCTGGACACTATAGAGCAGAAACTCGAGGAGACAGGCTTTCTTGTTCCGTGGCAGGAGTGGGAGAAATAATACAAAATGATTTGGAGAGAATAAAATGACGATAAAAGAGATACAGGAAGAGATAATCAGACTGAAGAAAGAGAAAGATTTCTGCATACTGGCACATGCTTATCAGGGACATGAGATTCTTGAAGTTGCAGATTATATGGGAGATTCATATGGACTTAGCGTTGAGGCGAGCAAGGATTCCCGCAAAAATATAATAATGTGTGGTGTGCGTTTTATGGCGGAGACATGTAAGATATTGTCCCCTGATAAGAATGTGTACCTGCCTAACCCTGAGGCCGGATGTCCGATGGCTGAGCAGATGAACCTTGAAACGCTGAATGAGATGAAGAAGAAGTATCCGGGATATGCGGTTGTCGCCTATATAAATACGACATCTGAATTAAAAACTGCCTGTGACGTATGTGTGACATCCTCATCAGCAGTGCAGATCTGCAGCAAGCTTGATAATGACAAGATTCTTTTTATTCCAGATCCGAATCTTGGAAACTATGTTCAAAAGCAGATGCCGGAAAAGGAATTTGTATTTTTTAACGGCGGATGTCCTAGACATCTTGCGGTTACCCTAGATGATGCTTTGAAGGCAAAAGAGCTACATCCACATGCGGAGCTTCTTGTTCATCCTGAGTGCAGGCCGGATGTAGTTGCAGAGGCTGATTATGTAGGTTCAACCACAGGAATTATGGCATATGCCAGAAAGTCAGAGAAAAAAGAATTTATCATCGGTACAGAGCACAGTATTGTGGAGCATCTTCAGTATGAGTGCCCTGATAAAATGTTCTATCCAATTTCTTCAAAGCTGATGTGCCATAATATGAAGCTTACTACTCTGGTTGACATATTGAATGTATTAAAGGGCACAGGTGGCGAAGAGATAGTCCTTTCTGATGAGGTGATGGAGGGAGCTTCCCGCTGCATCAACAGAATGATCGCGCTTGGATAACGATTTGCGGATGCCGGGAAATAGTATATAAACAAAGTTTTGTAATAAACATTTACTTTCAAGGCTTCATGTGATACTTGGGACCCCGACAGCGACTATTGCTTAATTATATAAATACGGTTGCTTATTAGTTCATTAAGCGACCGTATTTTTTGTACCTGTGTTATAATGTTATAAAAGTGTATAATATTATTTGTAAATTATGATCAGCCGGACTGGCTGGAGTATAGGAGGACATGATGAGTATTGTTGAATTAAAAAATGACAGAATTGCTATTGGAGTAAATACTCACGGTGCGGAGCTTGTGAGTCTGAAGAGTAACGAGACGGATAGAGAGTATATGTGGTGCGGAGATGCGGCATATTGGGGAAGAGTTTCTCCAGTGTTGTTTCCATTTGTCGGAAAACTTGAGAATCAGACATATAGACATGATGGAGTTACATATGAGGGTATTCCGCAGCATGGTTTTGCAAGGGACAGCGAGTTTGTGGTGGCAGAGCAGACAGAGGATACAGTGTGGTTTGAGTTGGTGAAGGACGAGAAGTGGCAGAAGAACTATCCATTTGATTTTACTCTCCGCATTGGCTACAGGCTTGAGGGCGCAGGTGTTCATGTGATGTGGACAGTGGTCAACACAGGCGCCGGAAAGCTTCATTTCTCAATCGGTGCACATCCTGCGTTTGCCTGCGATGGCGGCGTAAATGGTTATTCACTTGATATGCATACCAATAAGTCCGAGGTTGAATGTGGTCTGCTTACAGAAAGTGGTGTTCTTGGCAGCAGGACAGTTACCCATAGCATCACGGCTGGTGTGCTGAAGCTTAACGATGCGATGTTTGACGAGGATGCCCTTATCATAGACGGGAAGGGCATAAATACCGTGACACTCAAGGACGTATCGGATAAGCCGGTTCTCCAGCTGAAATTTGACGTGCCACAGATCGGTATATGGTCGCCTGCCAAGAAGCATGCACCATTTGTCTGCATAGAGCCTTGGTTTGGCAGATGCGACAGAGAGGGCTATGCCGGTGAACTAGAAGACCGTGAGTATTCAAACAGCCTTGAGAGTGGACATTCATTCAACAAAGAGTACGTTATAGAAGTTTTATAATAAAAGTGCCAAAAATTTAGAATTACATATATAAAAGAAATCGAAAGTGCGGGAGCCTCTAAAACAGAGATATCCCGCACTTTTTATATACCCCATTGGGGGACGGAGGTACCTGAGGTACCTGTCCCCTTTGTCGAAGTGGAGATATTATAGAAAATACCGCTTGACACATAATACTATGCGTTGTATAGTATACCACGTTAGGAGGTATAGCGATGGACACACAATTAAAAAGAGGAATGTTGGATGTATGTGTGCTGGCAGCCATAAAGGACGAGGATTCATATGGATACCAGATTATCAAAGATATGAAACCATATGTGACCATATCTGAATCAACACTTTATCCCATACTCAGGAGACTTGAAGCTGGCGCTTTCCTGAATGTGTATTCTGTGGAGCACAATGGCAGACTAAGAAAGTATTACCATATAACAGATGCCGGAAGGGCGAGGATAGAAGAGTTCAAAGAAGAGTGGAAGGAATTGGAATCTATATATCAGTTCATAGTGAAGGAGGATGAAGCAGATGAATAAGCAGGAATATCTGACGGCCATAAGGGAGAAGATCAAGGCCATGCCGGCTGAGGATATAGAGAGATTTACAGATTATTATAGTGAGATGATCGATGACAGGATCGAGGATGGACTTTCCGAGGATGATGCTGTTGCGGATATGGTGTCGCCGGATGATGCGGTAGAACAGATACTCTCGGAGATGCCTCTTGCAAAGATCGTCAAAGAGAAGATAAAGCCAAAGCATGAGCTCAAAGCTTGGGAGGTTATCCTTATAATTCTCGGATCGCCGGTATGGATACCGCTTCTCATAACCGCAGCGGTGCTTTTATTAACACTTTGGATAGTAGCATTTACACTGCTTGTGTCATTTTATGTGGTCGTGCTCAGTTTTGTAGTGGCAGGGATATGCGGAATAGTGAGTGTAATCCCACTGTTCATAGCCCATTGCCCATATGCAGCTTTTCTTATGCTTGGGGCAGCGCTTATCGGTACAGGGATAGCAATACTTTTCATTGTGTCGGTAAAACCTGTTACAGTGGGAATATTCAAGGTGTGCAAGGCCAGTGTGAACGGTATCAAGAGGATGTTTGTAAAGGAGAGATAGGATATGAGCAGGACAAAGAAAGCGGTTATAGTGGCATCGGTTATGATAGTTGCCGGAATAATAACTATAATATCTGCATTTGCGGCAAATGGTTTCAGCTGGCCGAATGTGCAGATCAATCTCAAGGATATGAAGTCAGAGAATATACAATATGAGAAAAAGACAGAGTATGTAAAAGATGGATTCAAGAGCATAGACATAGAGAGTTCATCGGATATAGATGTCATGGTGAAGAAGACCGAGGGAGATGCAGACTACGTTGAGTATTATGACTGCACAGGTCTTACACATCATGTTGACGTGAAGGATGGGGTTTTGAAGATAACAGCCGATGATACGAGAAATAGTGCATTTAATATATCACTAGGGGTAAGTACAGTTGCATGGCCGTCGGTTACAGTATATCTCGCTGGGACTGAATATGAGGATATAAAGATAGTCACAGGCAGCGGCGACGTGGATGTGGAATATTATCTTGCGGTGAAGAATATAGACATTGTTACTTCGAGCGGAGACACCTGTATAACAGGTGCAAATGCAGACATCATCACAGTAAAAGCAAGTAGCGGTTGTATAAAGCTTGACAGTGTTGCGACAGAGAAGCTGAATCTTTCCGCAAATAGCGGAGATCTCACACTCAGCGACACTGTAGCTGCAGATAAGGCTGAATTCACAACGAAGAGTGGTGATATCAGTTCAACAAATATGAAATCAGAGAGTGTAGTATGCAATGCGTCAAGTGGTGATATAACACTCTCGGACAGTGATGCGGCAGTATTCACCATAGAAACTTCAAGTGGTGATGTATCAGTGGATATAACTTCAAATAAGAGATTCAATTATAAGACAAAGACAAGCAGCGGCGATGTAGATGTCCCGGATTCTTATGTTGATGCAGAGGGCAGCTGTGAGATCATTACGAGCAGCGGTGATATAGATGTGACGAAGAGAGATTAAATGCGTATATAAGGCAGGTATATAGTACATGTAAAATCATAGAATATATAATACATGTATACAGAGCAATTCTATAGTATGACAGAGAGCGGGCTTTTCCATTTGAGGGATGTCCGCTCTTTGCGTATTTGTGAAAAATAATATCATGTAAGGTCACTGCTTATTGTGAATTTCAATCAAAAATGGTATCTTAGAATATATATGTCTATTAGCATAAGATAAAGGGAGAGTGTTACATGAGTGCATTTGCGTTGAGGCTGGCGATACTGCCATCGATTTTACTTTTGTTGTTTGTGGTGGGGAAAAATAAACAGAGAAGAAATCCAACCAGTCTCCTTGTGTGGCTGGCGGTTCTTGGCGCGGTGAGTGCCATACCTGCGGTCATTGTTGAAATTTTGGGTTCGGGATTATTGTATATGCTTGGATTGGATCCCAGCTCTGCAATGTATAATTTTGTGGAGTGTTTTTTCATAGTTGCGATGATAGAGGAGCTTGGAAAATTCCTTGGAATGCTTTTGATGACATGGAAGAACAAGAATTTTGATCACAGCTATGACGGAGTAATATATGGAGTTTGCTCATCCCTCGGATTTGCAACTCTTGAGAATGTAATATATGTGTTTCAGGGAGGAATAGGTACCGGAATCATGCGCGCCGTATCTGCGGTTCCGCTTCACTGTGCGTGTGGTGTTGTTATGGGATTTTTATATGCCAAAGCGAGAGAAGATGCCAATAATGGTGAGAGTGCATTTGGCAATCTTCTGCTTGCGTATGTGTGTCCTCTTGGAATACATGGTCTGTATGACTTCGTTCTGTCGGTTGAGGACACCAGTGTTCTGCTCTGTATAGCGGTACTTGCGCTGGTGATAATTCTGATGTTCCTTCTTATAACACATGCGGCAAAGGAGGATCATATTATAGCTGTACAGCCTATATGGACAGCACCATACAATTTCAGATGTATGCCTATGAGAGGCTGTCAGTCAAATCATTATAACCAGCCAGGCGGCTATGGCACGCAGCCGAACACATACGGTCAGCCAGGCGGCTATGGAGCGCAGCCGAACACATACAGTCAGCCGGGCGGCTACGGCATGCAGCCGAACACATACGGTCAGCCAGGCGGCTATGGAGCGAATCCGAACACATACAGTCAGCCGGGCGGCTACGGAGCGCAGCCGAACACATACGGTCAGCCAGGCGGCTACGGAGCGCAGCCGAACACATACGGTCAGCCGGGCGGCTACGGAGCACAGCTGAATATATATGGACAGTTCTGGCATACGGATACATATGGTCAGACAGGAAATTATGTCACACAGCCAGATAATAGAAGATAATACTAAATATTGTGATGAGGTGAATAAAGAATGATATTGATAAAAAACGGACGAGTCGTTGACCCTGTAACAGGTACAGATGAGATTATGGATGTGTTGGTTGACGGAAATACTATAGCAAAGACCGGAAAGGACTTGGATGTGGATTGTGCTGAGGTGATTGATGCCACGGGACTTGTGATCGCGCCGGGACTTGTGGATACACATGTGCATTTTCGTGATCCAGGATTCACATATAAAGAAGATATAAATACAGGAGCTGCGGCTGCAGCCAGGGGCGGATTTACCATGGTTGTATGTATGGCGAATACAAAGCCTGCAGTGGATAATCTGGATACTCTGAAGTATATACAGGAGAAAGGCGCCAAGACTGGTATTCACGTTGTTCAGACTGCCACAGTGACAAAAGAGCTCGCAGGCAAGGAACTTGTGGACATGGATGGTCTTGCAGCGGCTGGTGCGGCAGGATTCACGGATGATGGAATCCCTATTATGGACGAGAAACTTTTGCTTGAAGCCATGGAAAAGGCCAGAGAGCTTGATCTTCCTATAAGCCTTCATGAAGAAGATCCACTGTTTATAGTACAGCCAGGGGTAAATCAGGGCAAAGTCTCAGAAAAGCTTGGGTATGGAGGCGCGTCGAGGACAGCCGAGGATATAATGGTCGCAAGGGATTGTGTTCTGGCTCTCCACACCGGAGCCTCTGTGTGTATACAGCATATCAGTTCAGGAAATTCGGTGGATATAGTAAGGACGGCAAAGAAACTTGGTGCGGATGTTCATGCAGAGGCAACACCACATCATTTTACCCTTATAGAGGATGCTGTGTTGAAATATGGCACACTGGCAAGGATGAATCCACCACTCAGAACGGAGAAGGATAGAAGACAGATCATAGAAGGTATTCAGGATGGAACTATAGATATGATCGTTACGGATCATGCGCCACATAGCAGTGAGGAGAAGGCAAGAGCTCTGGACAAAGCACCAAGTGGCATAACCGGTCTTGAGACATCGCTGGCATTAGGTATTTATTCTCTTGTACAGCCGGGCTATATATCACTTATGAAGCTTATGGAGCTTATGAGTAAGAATCCGGCGGAATTTTACCGCATGGAGCCGGGGAAGATAGCAGAGGGTGCACCGGCAGACCTGGTCATATTTGGTGAAAATGAGCAGTGGACAGTTGGCAATTTTGCATCAAAGGCGGAGAACAGCCCGTTTGCAGGATGGACATTGCCGGGAAGGGTACACTATACAATGTGTGGCGGAAAAATAGTATTTGACGCAGATAAGTACGATAACGCGGTGAGATAGATTACATGGAGAAAATCAGAAGACATTATGTGTTTAAAGGTCGTGTTCAGGGCGTGGGATTCAGATACAAGGCGGAGTACGCTGCTTCCAGATTCGGTGTCACAGGATGGGTTCGCAATATGTATGACGGATCGGTTGAGATGGAGGCCGAAGGAATCCCAGAGGCACTTGATAAGGTTGTGTCGGTTCTTAGACAGGACAGGTATATTTTTATCGAGGATATGGATGTGAAGAATATTCCTTTGGAAGATGACAGGGGATTCCATGTTAGGTCTGGCTGGTAAAAAGGTACTGCAAAGGTCGCAGAGAAAGAGAGGCATACACTGTGGTAAAGATAGATTTGATAACCGGATTTCTGGGATCAGGCAAGACTACATTTATCAGAAAATATGTGAAATATTTGGTTGATAAGGGATACAACGTTGGAATATTGGAGAACGATTATGGTGCAGTGAATGTTGATATGATGCTGCTGCAGGATTTGATGGGTCCTAATTGTCATGCCGAGATGGTGGCAGGAGGCTGTGGAGAGGATTGCCATAAGAGGAGATTCAAGACAAAACTCATAGCAATGGGGATGAGCGGATATGACAGGGTTATTGTGGAACCTTCTGGAATATTTGATGTAGATGAATTCTTTGATACTCTTCATGAGGAACCGCTTGACAGGTGGTATGAGGTTGGAAGCATTATTGCAATAGTCGATGCAAAGCTTGATACAGATATGTCCAGACAGTCAAGGTATGTTCTTGCATCTGAAATCGCCAACTGCGGAGCTTTGGTCATGAGTAAGACGAGCGGAGTTTCGGAAGATGAAATATCGCATACAAAGGAATTTGTGAATAAAACTCTGGAGGAATTTCAGTGCAGACGCCGGTTTGACGGAGATGTGATCACAAAGGATTGGGAATTGTTTGGCAGTGAAGACTATGAGGGATTTATGTCAGTCGGATATAAGCTCAATGATTTTACAAAACTTTGGTTCAAACAAAGCGATGTCTATAGTTCTGTATATATAATGAACAGGAATTTTACCAGAGAACAACTTGTCGATATAGTGAATCGGGTATTTTCGGATAAAGAATGCGGAGATGTGTTCAGGATAAAGGGATTTTTTAGCGTAGAACAGGACAGCTGGCTGGAGCTTAATGCCACAGTCCATAAGACAGAGATAAAACCCATTGATAAAGGGCAGGAAATAATCATAATTATCGGCTCTGATCTTATGGAAGATAAAATAAAACAATACTTTGAAGAATAGATAGATATGCCGGGAGTTTATTCATGAGGGATGACGGAAAAGATAATAAAAAAGACAGAAAAAGGCCTAAATTGAATAAAGAACAGAAGTTGAAAAAACAAGTCGAGGAGTTGCAGGAACAGGCACAGATTGATCTGGAGGGATACGTTACATGTAGATCAGCACTTAGGGCGGTAAGACAGGAGCTGGTGGATGAAGAAAAGAAATTGGAACGTGTAAAGGCAGATTATCATGAGATGAAAGAACGGCACGCTCCGTTAAAGTATCTTAGTGCAGAATACAGGAGAGTGCGCAGGATAAAAAGACATGTTCGCGACCTCACAAAGGCAAAGAAAAAACTGCACCGGGATATGAAGGAACATCGCGATGGAGTCAGGAGAAAGACGGTCACCAATATATTTGCTCTTGTGTCATTTGCAGCCATGATCATGATGATACTGTGGAGACTCAGGCAGTTGTCATATGGAGTGTATTATCAGGCAATGTATGCTGCCGGGCAGCCATTGGAAGCTATCATGGTCGCCGTGTGCAGACAGCTTTTGAGAGTGGCGTGTATCGGGTATGGATTGTGCGTTATATGGCAGTCGATACAGGTGTGGTTTATGAAGAAAAAGGGCTGGCTTGGCATATTGAGGCTATCTGTTAAGAAAAAGGCATACTGGTTAATGTTTGTCGGCATACCACTGCAGCTCCTAAGTTACGGGGATGTGCTGACAAATGCACTGATGCTGGTCACCATTATATGCCATATGGGAATGGCGATCCTACTGTCAACGAAGGAGATACCAAGACGGCTGATAAAGACATTTGCGGTGTTATATTTCGGATCTATAGGAGTAATTGCCTTATATAGCGTTGTGTTTTGCAGAAATTATGAGTTGCCAGGTGTTTCGGATAGCACGAGTACACATGCTGTAAGCAATGGTTCTTTCCTGGCACAGATGTGGGAGATGTCAACAGAGTCAGAATTCTACAATATGGGTATGTACAATACAGATATGACGAGGTCATATGATATGATGACTATTCCGGGACTTGACTATGCGATGACTCTCAATTGCGAGACAAAAGAGCCGGATAGCTGCACTTCCATGACACCGCAGGGGATCGCTGTCACTGATAAATATACATTTATAAGCGCATATTGCAGGACCAAGGCGCATAGATCAGTTATATTCATGCTTGATTCAAAGACTGGAGCATATCTCAAGACGATCGTTCTTAAGGATACAACTCATGCTGGCGGGCTGGCCTATGATGATAAGAATGATGTTTTGTGGTTCTCTTCATATTTGTCAGTGGAAGAGGAGGATACCAGAACGAAATATGCATCTATATCTTGTCTGACGCTTCAGTCTATGGTTGCGTATAATTTCGATAACCAGAATACAGCTATAACGTATAGAAATACTTGTCCAGTCATGTTCCCTGCTACATCATTTATAACATATTATGATGGGCTCATATATGCGGGATATTGGAAAAAGGAGAAAAATGGCTATAGTATGGCTGCCAGTTACAAGATAGTGAATGGGGGGACGGCAATTGCCGATGATCCGGAAGAGGCGTTTTATATCCCCGGAAGAGTTCAGGGACTTCAGGTTTACAGAAACGAGATCATATTTTCGATATCATACGGTATAGATGAATCTAAAGTAGAGGTGTATGACATCAAATCAGGGAAAATATCCGGGTCAAACTATAGCAGCGAAAGGCCGAGGCAGGAACTTAAGCTTCCGCAGAAATTGGAACAGATATATTCATACAATGGCAGATTGTATTGTTTATTTGAGTCAGGAAGCTTTGCATACAGGCTGACAGCCCCTGTGTGTATGGATAGAGTTGTGAGTCTTGACGAGTCTGCTCTAGTGCAGAGAAGGTAATAGATATGTGTGATAAAATGTACAATGTATTGTATATGGATTTGGAAATTTACAAGGAGTGGAGGATGTTTTATGGGAGAAGAATTAAAAAATGAAAAACCGAATGGAATGGGACCGTGCACGCCACCGCCGCCGGGGTATACGAATGGAATGGGACCGGGCACGCCACCACCGCTGGGGTATACGAATGGAATGGGACCGGGCACGCCACCACCGCCGGGGTATATGAATGGAATGGGACCAGGCACGCCACCACCGCCGGGATATACGAATGGAATGGGACCGGGCACGCCACCACCGCCGGGATATATGAACGGAGGAATGGGAGTTCCACCACAGGGGTATAGAGCCACGAGGCCACCGCAGAGGAGAAATCCTGCAATATCTGCAGAACGGTTTAAGATGTTTGGAATACCGGTACTCATATATGCCATAGTGAGTGCAGCGTGTTTATATAATAACTGGTCAAGCATTTTGTCTGCAGTTATGGCTGTGGTATCGATAGCATTTATAAGCGTGAATATTTCCCGTGGGGAAAAGAGACGTTCTGCTGACTCGGGATCAGATACAGGTTCTGTATCGAAAAGCCAGATGAAACTTGTACCGTACTTTATTATCATAATGCTTTTATCGATAGCGGTTAGTCTTACAGATGAGTCATATATGATATTTGGCTGTAATGTTGGAATTATACTGACAGAAATGTATGCAGTGATGTCATATTACAATGATACAGAAAATCACGGCATTATTAAGGGAATCATATCCTTCCTTGAGATGTTCTTCGGAGCTATTGGATATATAAATATGCCTTTTGCAGATAGAAGAGCAGAGCGAGAAGAGACGGGACGAAAGCGCAATTCCAAGCTTATGTATGTTCTTCTCGGCTGTGCAATAGCGCTTCCACTTCTTGTCATTATACTGAACCTGCTGTCATCGGCTGATCCGGTATTTGCCAAGGTTATAAAGGATATATTTGGCAAGCTGTTCTATTCGTGGGATGTTGTCAAGATCGTGATCTTTGCAGCTGTGATATTCTTCTTTGTGTATGGTTTTATTGTAAAGACAGGCAGAAGAGATCTAGGGGCAAATGCACCTAAGGAAGGAAGCTATGAACCGGTGATCGGTATAACGATAACGGTTGTGCTTACTGCGTTTTATCTCATATTTGCAGTTGTTCAGATCGTATATCTTTTCATGAACAGTGCAGGACTTCCTGATGATATGACTTATGCAGAGTATGCCAGACGTGGATTTTTCCAGCTTCTATTTGTGGCAGTCGTAAATGTATGTATTGTATTGATATTCGATGCTATATTTAGAAAAAGCGTAGTGCTGAAGACTGTGTTGGTAGTTATGTGTATATGCACCTATATCATGATTGCGTCTTCAGCGGTGAGACTTTCGATGTACATAAAGGAATATGCTCTCACATATCTGAGGATTAATACGATATGGGCACTGATAGTCACGTCTATTGTTATGCTAGGTGTTATCATAAGCCTGTTCTGGAGAAATATGCCGCTGTTCAGATACATATTTTTGACGGTTATGGTTATGTTTACACTATATGCATTTGTCAGACCTGGTGCAGTGATATCGAAGTACAATATCAGTCAGGCACACAATGGAAAGAAAGTGGATATTGAGTATGTGATGGATATAGGTAGTGATGGAGTTCCATATTTGATCGATTATTTCAGAACCAAAGACATCACGCCTGAAATGACCATGGAGGAGGCAGTTTCGAAGTATAGCGAGGACAAATACTACTGGAGAGACGACACGGTGGAAGATAGATTTGAAAAGATACTTGAGGAGAATGATGACAAGGGATATATCAGAGGCTTTAATTTCTCCAGATACAGAGCTTCAAAGGCTATAGAGAATTATATAAAGTAGTGGAATGAGGAATCATAGATCAATATATACAAAAGCCCCCGGCTTCTGGTTTAAAAACCGGAAACCGGGGGCTTTCATTGTTTATTAGTCGTCCTCTTCAGGAACATAATGTCTTGAGGTGTAATACTCAAATATATCTTCTGATTTGTCGTATGGAAGGAACTGTGAGCGCTCCCTCACGATCCATTCATCGCCGTTGTGAATTACTTCGCCAAATACATAGCAGTTGTTATGCTTTGCGTCTTCACATGCCTTGAAGATAGCATCCTCTCTGACATAAACCTTTTCAGTGTGCTTACATTTTATGAGTGCAAATACATTATCAACCTCGGCAAGACACTGCTTGTGGAGATTGCCATTGTATATGTAGAGGAAGAGTATGATACGTCCGACATTTTCACCTCTGTCAAGGTAGATACGCATCTCCTCATCAATTCCTTCTTTTTCACCGGTCCTTTCATCGCCCTTGAGGACAACAGAATCGCTGCGGCTGTATTTGTGACCCCAGAATACCAGCTCAGGATCCGAGCCGTCGTTATGTTCAACGATGGCAGCAAGATTGAGATCGTAGGTATCTTCTGAGGTGGCACTCATAATGCTGTCTATAGCTATTTTTATTTTTTTCTTGAGATCGACTTTTTTGGCATCCCAGCCTATGCCGACTGTTAGTTTGTTATCATCTTTTACAACAAATTCATTCATAAAAATACCCCCCTAGTGTAAGAAGAATAACAGTGTATCAATGAAGAATGTAGGTACAAGAATTGCAACTGACCATGCAAGATATCCAACAAATGAAGGCATCTTGATACCATTTTCTTCAGCTATTGAGCGCACCATAAAGTTTGGCGCATTTCCAATGTAAGTGTTTGCACCCATGAATACGGCACCACATGATATAGCCATCAGCATAACCTGAGGTACGATACCCATAGCTGTACTTATACCCTCAGTAAATCCACTGGAAGCAGCGGTCGTGAAGAATACAAGATATGTAGGTGTGTTATCAAGGAAACTTGACAACAATCCGGTCATCCAGAAGAACTGTGCCGGGTGTGTGAGTCCGAGCTCTGAGCCTCTCGCCTTGAGGATGAGAAGAGCCGGGATCATGGTTATGAATATACCGATGAACAGTATGGCAACTTCTTCGATGGCATCCCATGTGAAGTTATTTGCCTTGCGGACTTTTTTGCTTGTTGTCTTGAATGACAGGAGTGCAGCAGCAAGCATGATGACGATCTCGATGATTGAAGCCCATGAGAGAGTCACACCTTCACAGAAGTTGATGCCCTTTGCAAATACAGGGAACTTCATAGGGAGAACGCCGCTGAGTATAACTGCACCGACTATCATAACAAGAAATATGATATTGTGCGCGCCCTTAAGTTTGACGGGCTTCTTTGTATCCTTGTCAAATACAGGCTGCACACGTCCGTCAGCAATATCCTTCTTATATGCTCTGGTGTCGAGGAAGAAGAATACTGTAAGGAGTATGATAAGGTTTACCACCATAACCTTTGCCAGACGCAGACTCCAGAAGAAGTCAACTCCATTCATAAATCCCATCAGGAGTGGAGGATCACCAACAGGGGTGAGACATCCACCGATATTTGATACGAGGAAGATGAAGAAAACTATGATCTGTACTTTTCTTCGTCTCCATTTATTTGCCTTGATGATAGGGCGGATCATGAGCATACTGGCACCTGTGGTACCGATCCAGCTTGAAAGAAGTGTTCCTATCAGCAGAAGAATCACATTAAGTTTTGGAGTCCCGACCAGATCGCCTTCAAGTGATATATTGCCTGCAACACAGAAGAGTGCGAAGAGCAATACTATGAAAGTGAGGTAGTCGCCTATCATTACTTCCAGCAACTGTTCGCCCATGGTTCCAAAACCGTGGAATATGGCAAATGGTATTAAAAATAAAAGAGACCAGCCGGCAACGGCCCACTGCTTGTGCTTATCCCACCATTCACCGGCGATAAGTGGCATGACCGCTATACATAGAAGCATACATACGAAAGGGATGCACCATGTAAGGGGAAGCTCGGCACCAAGAGACTCAGAACCGGATTCGCTGCTTGCCGCCAGAACATTTATCTGTGAAAGACCAATGAGTGAGATAAATGTGCCAAGACCTAGAAATAACTTGTTTTTCATTGTTTTTGCCTCCTATTAATTATAATTGAAAAACCTTATCTATGCTAACAAATATATGGTAAAAATTCAACGAAAAATAACGAAACTTTGCTATTTATTTTCCAAAACAAAAATATATTAAGTGTGGCTTGAAGACGGATTATGTGATAGAATAATAAAAGCTGTAATAATATTGTAATATTGCCGTCGGGCAGGATAAGAGGTAGTAGATAGATTATGGAACACCAATGGTCAAAGGCATATAAGCCGAAGAGAAAACTCTATGTATTGAGATCTCGGGAGGCGGAAGGATTTGACAATTTTTGTCAGGAAAACGGATATGATTGGTATAAGATATTCAGCAATGTGTATAGGCCACTGGCAAACAGGGCCTTATTTTATATGCCTGATAAGATGATGGATGCCGGATACTCAAGACTTTGTGGTGGTGTTGAGATAGGTTACAGCGACATGGAACAGATTCCACAGGGCTGCGTCAGTGTGACTATACCGGGGTTTGATGTGGTGGATATAAAAGGCTTTGATATATCTCTTATAGAGGATATACCAAGGCTTATGACTATGGCTTATTCATATGCCAAGCTGTATATAGAGACAGAGAAACTTCATATAGTTTCCAATCATAAACTTCCATATATATGTTATATGGAGAGTGCGGACAGTCTATGCGTTGAGATACCTGTGTGGTCGAAAAAGACGAAGACGGAAGAGATGCTTACACTAGACAACATGAGCAAGAGGGATTTGTATGAAATTGCCTACAGAGAGCCAGCGACAGGATACTATAACTGGACATGGCTTAAAGAGAAGCTGGAACAGTGTGAATATATAGGTCTTGATCAGTTTATATTTGCAAGGTTTGACATAAAGGGGTTTAGACTTATCAACAATGTCATGGGAAGAGATGTTGCAAAGGAATTGTTTAGATATGTGTGTGATGCGATGTCGAAACAGGATTGGATCCTGTATTCAGCAAAGTGTACAAGTGACGATTTTGCCATGATAATCAAATATATGCCTGAGGATGAGATAGTCAGCAGGCTATATACATTCTTTGAGGAGATCGGACAGCTTCCTACGAATAAAAAGTACAAGATATTCTATAGCTGTGGATTGGTATTCTATGATGAGTTTGAGAAGATCAACATGTCAATGCGCATAGAGGATATGGCACAGATGGCTCATCTTCAGTGTATTAAGACCAATGTCAATGAGATAAAGATATACACGTCAGAGATGAAGAGAGAGTATGTAATGACTCAGCAGTATAAACTTGAACTGCCAGATGCCATTGAGAATGAAGATCTCATGGTATATCTACAGCCTAAATATAATCCTCAGAATGACACACTTACTGGTGCTGAGGCTTTGATAAGATGGTTTTATAAAGGTGGAGATATCCTGTCACCTAAGTATTTTGTTCCGCAGTTTGAGGCAGACGGAACAATAGACATCATAGACAGATATGTACTCAGAAAGGTGTGCAAAAAGTTCAAGGAGTGGAAAGAACTGGGATATCCGTTGTATCCCATATCGTGTAACCTCTCAAGGCATCAGATATCGAGACCGGATCTGATATATATTTTGTGTGATATAGTGGATGAGTATGGAGTTGACCACTCGCTTATAGATTTTGAGATTACAGAGAGTGCTGATTTTGCAGATGTACAGTATCTCATAGAGGTACTGAATCAGCTGAAGGATAAGGGGTTCAAGATCTCTATGGATGATTTTGGAACCGGATATTCCAGTATGGCGCTGCTTAAGGATATGCCGCTTGACATTATCAAGATAGATAAGAGCTTTATAGATGGTATAGCAACAGGAGAGTTGAATAACAAAGACATGCTCATGACACAGGATATCCTGACAATGGCGAGACACCTGGGAATCAAGAGTCTTGCTGAGGGTGTTGAGACATTTGAGCAGAAGGAATACCTGAGAGAGTGGGGATGCCATTATATTCAAGGTTATTACTACAGCAAACCGATACCTATTTCCGGATATGAATATCTTCTCAAGAAGATTGTGCTTGGCCAGAATTGACAAGATATTTGATATTATTTTTAGGGACCAGAAATTATTTTTGGTCCCTTTTTATGTGGGCGTGCAATGGGGGACGGAGGGGACGGAGGTACCTGACCCCGTTAGGTAGAACTA
>OGXM01000078.1_pt1 | contig 56202 bp, 49 predicted proteins | sample 1576271 | NCBI WGS metagenome assembly OGXM01 (sample SAMEA3541579, study PRJEB24748) | human gut metagenome | biome: human gut; feature: human-associated habitat; material: faeces | place: China | collected 2012 | reverse complement strand
GTCAGAATGACCACACGGATATCCAGCGTGGCCGTGGACTGCCGCCCCCACAGCGCCACCTTCGGCAAGTGGGTGGGCGTGACCCTTTCCGAGGAAAACAAGAAGATGTTCTACATCCCGGAGGGCTTTGCACACGGTTTTCTGGTGCTGAGCGATGTGGCAGAGTTCTGCTACAAGTGCACCGATGTGTATGACCCCACCAGCGAGGGCGGCATCCCCTACGATGACCCCACCGTGAACGTGCAGTGGCCGGACTGCGGCTGCGAGCACAAGACCAGCGCAAAGGACAAGCTGCACGAGCCCTTTGCTGCACAGAAGTTTGAATATTTTGAAAAGTGGTGATCGCCTGTGGCAAAATTCAAAGCAATGTGGAACGGCTTCTGGTGCTACCGCTATCTGCTGTGGAACCTCGTCAGCCGTGACTTCAAGCTCAAATACCGCCGCAGCGTGCTGGGCGTGGTGTGGAGCGTTCTGAACCCGCTGCTCATGTGCCTTGTGTACTGGGCCGTGTTCAGCAGTCTGATGGACATGCGCGGCAGCGGCATCGACAACTTTGCCGTGTTCCTGATGTGCGGCCAGCTGCTGTTCAACTTCTTCAACGAGGCCACCTCCACCGGCATGAGCAGTGTGCTGGGCGCTGCGCCCCTGCTCAAAAAGGTGTATATCCCCAAGTATATCTTCCCGCTGGAAAAGTGCTGCTTTGCCATGGTGAACTGCATCTTCAGCTTTGTGGCGCTGCTGCTGGTCATGATCTTTACCGGCGCGTCTTTCCACCTGACCATTATCGAAGCGCTGTACCCGCTGGTGACCTTGTTCTTCTTCAGCCTCGGGGTCAGTATGTTCTTAGCAGCGGCTACCGTGTTCTTCCGGGATATCATGCATATCTGGAGCGTGTTCGTCACCGCACTGCTGTATTTTTCCGCCATCTTCTACGACCCCACCCAGATGACCTTTTCCATCGGCGGGTTCAACATGCAGCAGATCATCAAGCTGAATCCCATGTACTGGTACATCACAGGCTTCCGCCGTACCGTGATGTGGGGCATCCCGCTGGATTTCAACATGTTCGCGGTGTGCGGCTGCTGCGCCGTGCTCTCCATGCTGGTGGGCGTGTGGGTGTTCCGCAAAACGCAGGACCGCTTTGTGCTGCATATTTAAGGAGGAAGAACAATGGAACCGATCATCAAAGTGGACAATGTTTCCATGTGCTTCAACCTCTCCAAGGAAAAGCATGAGAGCCTGAAGGAATACTTCCTTGCCATGGTGCAGGGCCGCCTGCAGTACGATGAATTTTACGCCCTCAAGGACGTGAGTCTGGACATCATGCCCGGCGATTTCTATGGCCTTGTGGGCCTGAACGGCTCGGGCAAGTCCACCCTGCTCAAGACCATTGCGGGCGTGTACAAGCCCAGCAAGGGCAAGGTGACGGTCCGCGGCTCCATCGCCCCGCTCATCGAGCTGGGCGCGGGCTTTGATATGGACCTGACTGCCCGCGAGAACATCTATCTGAACGGCACGGTGCTGGGCTTCTCGCCCAAGTATCTGGACGAAAAGTTTGATGAGATCGTGGAGTTCAGCGAGCTGCAGAACTTTCTGGATGTGCCGCTCAAGAACTACTCCTCCGGCATGGTGGCCCGCATCGGCTTTGCCATTGCCACCATCACCAAGCCCGATATCCTCATTGCGGACGAGGTGCTGTCGGTGGGCGATTTCCTGTTCCAGCAAAAGTGCGAAAAGCGGATGCAGGAGCTGATGGCGGGCGGCACCACGGTCATTCTGGTGTCTCACTCCATTGAGCAGATCGAGCGCATGTGCAGCAAGGTGGCATGGCTGAGCCACGGCCACCTGAAAATGAACGGCGATACGGCAACGGTCTGCGCGGCCTACAAGGCAACGCAGCGCGGCGAGGCCTGATATGAATGTACGACTGAAACGTGCCAGAGAACTGGCAGGCTATGCGGTGCAGCTGACGAGGGACGAGGGCCTGCCCACCATGCTCAAACGGGGCGCGGGCTTTGTCAAGCGCCGCTGCTTTGGCAAGCGTGCCCGCTATCTGCCCGCCAAAAAGGTGCTGGAAGCCCAGCGGGCCGAAATGGCCGGCAAAACGGCGGCAGACTGCGGCCTGCCCACCATCAGCATCCTGACTCCGCTGTATAATACACCGGAAAAATACCTGCGGGAATTTCTGGATTCCTTTGTGAACCAGACGGCCCCCAACGGTCAGCTCTGCCTTGCGGATGCTTCCGATGCAGAACATGCCGATGTGAAGCGCATCGTGGAGGAATATCAGACAAAGAATCAACGCATCGTATACCAAAAGATCGAAAACAAAGGCATTGCGGCCAACACCAATGCTGCGGCAGAGCTTGCCACAGGGGAATATCTGGCCCTTGCCGACCACGATGATATCCTTGCGCCCCACGCCATGTACACCATGGGCCGGGCGATCCGGCAGCTGCGCGAGGCAGGGGAGCCGGACGGCTTCCTGTACAGCGACGAGGCCCTCTTCACCAAAAAGATCGAAAAGCCGCTGGTGGCCCACTTCAAGCCCGATTACGCCCCGGATTACCTGCTCTGCTGCAACTACATCTGCCATCTGGCCGTGTTCCGGCGGGGGCTGTTCGAGCAGGTGGGCGGGGAACGCCCCGAATGTGATGGCAGTCAGGACCACGACCTCTTCCTCCGGCTCATCGAACAGATCGGCGGTGCGGCTCATCTGCCACAGGTGCTCTACTACTGGCGGGTCCATGCGGGTTCGACCTCGGGCGGCACCGATGCCAAGCCCTATGTGGCGGCGGCGGCGAAAAAGGCGCTGACGGACCATCTGAGCCGCACCGGGCGCACCGGCACGGTGGAGGATGGGCTTTTCCCCAGCACCTACCGGGTCAAGTGGGACATCGAGGGCGACCCCAAGGTGAGCATCCTCATCCCCAACAAAGCTCCGGCATATAGCGTTGTAATTTTCTCTGTACTTACCCTTACCGGAGAAGAACTTGTATCTGAAGATGAGGCCGGCTTGGTCACGACAGGTTCCGGAGCTAAAGTCTGCTCTGCAACAGGCTTTTCCTGCGCTTTTTCGTATGCCGCTTTATATGAACTTTCTTTAGCTTTACAAGAAACAAAGCCTATGGCTACAGCTACGGCCACAACTAACACCCAGTTTTTTTTCATATCTTTTTTATTTATATGTTACTTAATACCTTTTCTTTGAACGGTTTGCCTTATATTGAAAGGCAAATGTACAAAATAAATCAGAGATATATACAGCTTTATAAAAAAACTGTACATTTTATCGAGCAATAAATTTTTCCCAATTATATTAAACATAGTAAGAGCATCGGACTACTCAACTTATAATAATTAATAACCGGATTTCATGAATCTTAAGAACTTGTACAAATTTTGTACGGACATTCTTAGCACTATTTTTGAAGTATTTTTCTGTTCTGACGAAGAAGATAACGAGCTACATTGATGTGTAAAATAGGAAAACAGTTTCAAAAATCAGAATATATAATTTTATTTATCGGAAAATTCAGACTGGTTTTAAAATGCTATTTCTTTTGCTTTCCTTGATCTCTATGCTGCAACATAGCTTTTGCAAAAGAATTTTCAGCACGACGGTACAGAAAAAGCTTTCTCGGGGAGAGAATTCCTCTGAAACGAATAAAATACTCACGTTCTATCTGAGCTTCTTTAAGCGGTAATAGAGAGAGAGCTTCTGCTGATGCTGCATATTCTTTTTCCGAAACAGGAGTTTTCGAATGTGCAATACGCCTCGCTTCGCTGCGCACTTGGCGATTCAGCCGATATTTTTTCAATTGCATTTCATCATACAACGGAAAAAAATGTGCAGCCTCCTTATCTGTAAGACCGATTTGCTTTTTCAGATACTCTTTCTTATAAGTTTGAAAACTCTTGTAACGATCTTCCGGAGAAGTGCCTTGCGCCTTGCATACAGGCAAAACCAAAACGAAAAATAAAAATGCAGTAATTATTCTTTTCATCTCTTTTATATACAATAAGTATCAGATCTCTTATTCTCCTAACGCCAAATACTCATATACCGAATATTCATCTACATTGCTGTAAAATAAATAGTCATCTACATTCTCATTTGTTATTGAAACTTCCGTTTCCGCCACGACAGAAGAAGAGTCTTTTTCCGGAACAAACAAACGCACCATCAAAGCTATTCCGGCAAACATTGCCGCCATGTATAACCAAGGCCTGACACGTTGCCACACAGTCGGTTTTTCAGGTTCGACAACCTCAAAATTGTCTAATTGACTTACCATTCGAGACGTAAAGCCTTCAAAATACCCATCGGGAACTCTCATGCCCGTATCACGCCCCACCTGCTTTAATATGTCTTTATCTTTTTCCATAATATCTTTGTTCTTTAGACTATAATAGAACAATAAGGTTTAATCATCTGATGTTAAATATTCCTCGACTTTACGAACTGCATGATGATACGAAGCTTTCAATGCTCCTACCGATGTCCCCAAAATATGAGACATCTCTTCGTATTTCATATCATCAAAATAACGCATATTAAAAACAAGACGTTGTTTTTCGGGAAGTTTCAATATGGCTTCCTGCAAACGTTTTTGTAATCTATTCCCGTCAAACCATTCATCCGCCTCCAATTTATCAAGCAAAAACAAGTCTTCTCCTTCTAACGGGACATGATTCTGTTGACGTTGCTTATTTAAAAATGTAATCGTCTCATTGACTGCAATGCGATACAACCAAGTAGATAAACGGGCTTCGGCCCGAAAATAAGTAATACTGTTCCATGCTTTAAGAAAGGTATTTTGTAGCAGGTCATCAGCATCATCATGAGAAAATACCATCTTACGTATCTGCCAATATAACGGCTCGCTATAATGAGCGACAACCTGCGCAAATGCCTCTCTGCATTTGAGAGGATCTTGCAATTGCTCTACGATGGTGTCTTCATTGTATTGTTGCATAATATATGACCGGCAAATTAGCAAACAGGCGGATAAACAATTTCAACTACTATAAATAATGATGAAAAACAAAAAATCTTTTCGATTCGGTAAAATTACACAAAATACAGAATCCGGCAATTTTTTATTTCTTAAAAATCACTACATATAGTGATTGCCTCCTCCACCATTATGGCTTTAATTTGTATGTTCAAAAAATAAGGTAAAAAGGATGAAAAAATTACTACTGCTTTTATTAATCGCAACCGAGGTACTTCCGGTTCTTGCCAGAATAGATAAAGAACAATCTGACCGGGATAGTACGATTTACAAAAACGTGAATCTAAACGAAATAGAGGTGATCTCATCTCCCAAATCAGAAACTCGGTTCTTTGAATTTCCCGGTTCTATCTCGATTATCGGAGAAAAAAAACTGGAACGACAACATATCATGTCATTAAAAGGTCTTTCGTCAATAGCCCCTAATCTGTATATTCCGGATTACGGCTCTAAGCTGATTTCATCAATATATATACGAGGGATCGGTTCACGAATCAATTCTCCGGCAGTAGGATTAAATGTCGATAATGTTCCGTATCTGGACAAAAGTTCGTTCGATTTCGATTTTATGGATATTGAAAAAATAGAGATTCTGCGTGGTCCGCAAGGTACTTTATATGGACGAAATACTATGGCAGGATTAATCAATATATACACAAAATCTCCTTTTGACTACCAAGGAACGAAGATAAAAGCCGGATACGGTAACCATAATACATGGAATGCGGCCCTCTCCCATAGTCATAAAATAAATGAATATGTAGCGTTCTCCGTCAGCGGGAAATACCGGAAAAACGATGGATATTTTAAAAATATCGCAACGGGAAAAAATTCGGGATCAACAGAAGTTGCTGGAGGACGAGCTCAAATCTATATAAAAATCAATCCCCGTCTGAAAATAAATCTTACTTCCGATTTTGAATATAACGATCAGGATGGTTATCCTTACCAAATGTTCGACAAAAAAAAAGACATCCGATATCCGATCAATTATAACGACCGCTCTTCCTATGACCGGAAATTATCGACCAGCAGTATTTTATTACAATATATACATGACCGGTACATTATGAACTCGATTACCGGATATCAGTTCCTGAAAGACAATATGCACATGGATCAGGATTTCACTCCTTTATCTGTTTTCACCTTACAACAAAAACAAAAACAGGACGCCATTACTCAGGAAATAACTTTTAAATCGACAACCGACAAAAATTTGCAATGGGTTGCCGGCGTTTTCGGATTTTACTCCCACTTACGAACCGACGGACCGGTAAATTTTAAAGAAGACGGATTAAAATACATGATCGAGGATAATGTAAATTCAATATTCGAAAACATCAACGGGCTTCCTGTTCAATTAGGTTTAAAAGTACAAAGTCCCAATTTATATATAAACGGAATATATAAAACTCCGACATTCGGGCTTGCTGTTTTTAAACAGATGACATACAACAACCTGTTTATAAAAAACCTTTCCGGGACAATCGGATTGAGACTCGACTATGAACACACGAAAATAAACCACCATACATTTATCGATGAACCGTTTATATCAGACTTCAATATTATCTTTCCCCCGCCAAAGGGAGCAACTCCGATTCCTGTATCCGTACCTTTATCTGTCGACGGAAAGAACGAAATGAATACATGGGAACTTTTACCGAAATTCGAATTAAAATACAAATTCAATTCCCGATATTTTATATATGCTTCCGTCGCTCGAGGATACCGCTCAGGAGGATACAACTTTCAAATGTTCTCTAATATCGTTCAGGAACAACTCCGAAGTAAAATGATTACAGAAATCCTCAATAAAGTCCCACCGAAGGTTAAACCGATGTTACCCGATTTAAGTCATCTGACAAACAATCAGACCGATGTCAATAATTCAATCCGGTATAAACCCGAACACAGCTGGAACTATGAAATCGGAGGCCGTGCCGATTTATGGGACAGAAGACTGGGTATCGATTTTTCTGTATTTTATATAGACTGTCGGAATCAGCAAATTTCTATCATAGATGGATTCGGACGTACGACAAAAAACTCCGGACATTCTGCCAGTAAAGGCTCTGAAGTTTCTGTCCGCCTGTCACCTGTAAATAATCTTCAACTTACGGCAGCTTACGGATATACCCATGCCACATTTATTTCAAATGAAGATGGTAACAAGGGAAATTACGTTCCGTTTGCCCCTAAACATACCTTAGCTCTTACGGGGAATTATACTATAGAAATAAAAAAAAGCTGGCTCGACTACATTTTTATCAATGCCGAATACGCAGGACGAGGAAAAACTTTTTGGACAGAATCCAATGATGCAGCACAAAATTTCTACGGATTATTAAACGGAGATTTGACATTCCAAAAAAATAATATCGATCTAAGTATATGGGGAAAAAACCTTTTGAATAAACGCTATCAGGCTTTTTATTTCGAAACGATGAATGCAGAAAACCTGAAAGAGAACAATGGATTTATGCAATTGGGACGTCCGATAACCTTCGGATTCGATGTAACATTACGATTTTAGTTCCTGCCATATATAAACAAAAAAGGAAAAGTTCTGTTCACTTTTCCTTTTTTGTTATCACGTTAAAGAGTTACAGATTATCCATAACAAATATCTCCGTTCTCATTCCTATATTCATCAAAACTTTTATTGTATTGTGTCATCGCACGCAAACTCATTCCCATACTGGAGAATCCCCCGTCATGATACAAATTTTGCATAGTCACCTTACGAGTAAGATCTGAGAACATCACGATACAATAATCAGCACATTCCTCAGCACTTGCATTTCCCAGAGGCGACATACGATTAGCAAAATCCATCAGCGACTCCATTCCTTTCACACCGCTACCGGCAGTAGTCATAGTCGGAGATTGAGAAATAGTATTGATACGTACCCCCTTTTCACGTCCGTAAATATAACCAAAGCTGCGAGCTATAGACTCAAGCAATGCTTTGGCATCGGCCATATCATTGTAACCGAAAAGCGTACGTTGCGCAGCAACATAGCTCAATGCCAATATAGAACCATTCTCTGCAATAGCATCCATCTTTTTAGCCACCTGTATCATTTTATGAAATGAGATAGCCGAAATATCGAGAGTTTTGTTCAGAAGATCATAATCAAGATCATCATAAGGACGTTTTTTCCGAACATTGGGCGACATACCGATCGAATGTAAAACAAAATCGATCTTTCCACCCAAAATTTCCATTGATTTGGCAAATACCATTTCGAGATCTTCAACATTGGTAGCATCTGCCGGAATAATCTCGGCATTAAGTTTCTCTCCTAATTCAGAAACTTGTCCCATACGCACCGCAACCGGAGTATTGGTCAACGTAATAACCGCACCTTCTTCAACAGCCCTCTCGGCAACTTTCCATGCGATAGACATTTCATTCAAAGCACCAAAAATGATACCTCTTTTTCCTTTCAATAAATTATTACTCATAATTTGTTCTCATTAATTGAATTTCGAAAATGCACATTTTACCTGTTTTTGTGCCATTTTCGGGGAGCAAAGATACTATATTTTTTTGATCTGCCAATCATTAATATCAAAATTGCTATCTCCACATAGCAAATTAACCATTTTATAATTATAACCAGATTATCACTTTTTTGAAACATCAATAAAAGATAAAGAAAATTTCACTCTTTTTTGACGCATTTTTATCGGTAAAAAAAGGAAAATAAAAAGTTTCGATTACCTTTGTGAAATAATCATATAACATTTAACACACAATATGACCATGAGTAAACCCTATGTAGTTGGTATTGATATTGGTGGAACCAACACTGTATTCGGCATTGTAGATGCCCGCGGAACCATTATTGCAAGCGGTTCTATTAAAACAAATAAATTTAATGAAGTAGAAGATTATGTCAACGAACTTCATACTGAGCTTTTCCGTTTATTGGAACAAAACAATGCAACGGACAAGATCATGGGAATCGGAGTAGGTGCTCCAAACGGTAACTATTTTAACGGAACAATCGAATTTGCGCCGAATCTACCTTGGAGAGGAGTTATTCCTTTAGCCCAAATGTTGACAGATCGTTTTGGCATCCCTGTCTCTTTGACAAACGACGCCAATGCGGCAGCTATCGGAGAAATGACATACGGAGCAGCCCGTGGTCTGAAAGATTTTATCATGATCACTTTAGGCACAGGAGTAGGTAGCGGTATCGTTGTTAACGGGCAATTAGTATATGGACATGACGGATTTGCCGGAGAATTAGGACATGTAATCGTTCGCCCGAATAACGGAAGACTCTGCGGTTGTGGCCGTACAGGCTGTCTCGAAGCTTACACTTCAGCTACCGGTGTTGCACGCACCGCAAGGGAATTTCTTGAAGTTCGCAACGAACCAAGCAGTCTGCGCCAGATTCCTATCCAGGATATTACTTCTAAAGACGTGTATGACGCTGCTATTACCGGAGACAAACTGGCTTTGGAAATCTTCGATTATACAGGCAAAATATTAGGGGAAGCTTTTGCCAACTTCATTGCATTCTCAAGTCCGAAAGCAATCATATTGTTCGGAGGTTTGGCTAAAGCCGGCGATCTCATTTTGAAACCGATCAAAGAAGCTATGGATCGCAACACACTAAATATTTATAAAGGTAAAGTGAAAATCATGTTCTCCGAATTGAAAGAGAGCGATGCTGCAGTATTAGGTGCCAGCGCATTAGGCTGGGAAGCTAAATGATAATGACATTTCCAAAATAAGAAACAGGGTGTAATGTTACACCCTGTTTCTTATTTTCGCAAAACAAACAAATCCTCTGTTCTATTCAAAGCAGTCGGCATCAGCCAAATATTTCCCGTTCAAATCTTTAGCAGAAAGTAGTAATTTCTCCGCTGCCAACGGCCATTTTATACCGACTGAAGGATCATCATACATTAATGTTGCTTCCTGATCAGGCGCATATACATTATCGACTTTATAGGCAAACGTCGCAGTATCGCTCAATACCAAAAAACCGTGAGCAAATCCACGAGGGATAAACAATTGTTTATTATTTTCCGCTGACAGTTCTACCATTACGTATTTCCCGAAAGTAGGAGAGGATTTTCGCAAATCGACCGCGACATCGAGTACCCGACCATTCAAAACTCTTACTAGTTTTGCTTGCGAATAGTTACCTTTTTGATAGTGTAATCCCCTCAACACTCCATACGTAGAATGAGACTGGTTATCTTGTACGAAATTTATCTCTCCGACATAACGATCAAATATTTCTTTCCGATAAGTTTCCATAAAATAACCCCGAGCATCTCCGAATTTTTGAGGCTCGATCACAAATACTCCCTGTATTTCTTGCTCCGTAAATTTCATAAATCTTCTTCTGTCTTAAAACCTGTCTAAATTTTCCAATAAAGAAATCCTGTCAGGTCATTCTTATGTTAGTTTTTATTTATCTGACTATTATTCTCACAAAAACGCACCCAATATCCTCAAAAGAAATTCCCAAGCCTGATTCATGTAAAACTCAGACCGGTCTTAGTCACAAAGATAGTGATAAAAGCTAAATTATATAAAAAGCCGAAGCGAAAAAGAGAAAATGTTTGTGGGAAAGTATGCAACAATAATCAAAATATCAACTCTTTGTTTTTATAAAGAATTATAATACCTTTGTCAACAACTATTTATGTATCCTCAAAATAAAATAAACAAATCTTTCGAGAACCTTTATTTTATCTGATGTAATATAAACTGTGTATAAAAAAATCTTTATGTATAAAATCATATATACAATTTTATTAATGACGATATGGAGTGCTTGCAACTCTCGTCATTCCGATATCGAAAATGCTTATATTCCCTCTGAACCGGATTATACTGACAACAAAATGTGGTACACAAATCTCAATGATACGGACAGTTGCGGTGCTGATGTATTCTATATAGTTTCAACATGGGAATTCGACTGGTATACCAATGACGGACAAATATGCCACTATGCCGATCCGGTCAATATTAAAGATCACCGAGATGATATGGCTATCGAAATCTCCAAAATAGCCCAATATATGGGACAGAAAAATAACTTTTATGCTCCATATTACCGGCACATTACTCTTAACTCTTGGGCTACATGCAATGAAGACACCATCAATCGGCGCTATCATACGGTTTCATTCAACGATGTCCAAAAAGCATTTCAATATTTCATCAACACAAATAATAATAATCGCCCGTTCATCTTAGCCGGGTTCAGTCAGGGAGGAAAATCGGTTGTCGAACTCATAAAAACGATGCCCGATGATGTCAAGAAACGGATGGTTGCCGCCTATGTTCTCGGCTACAAAGTCACTCCCCAAGACACGGCAGAATGTAAGAACCTCCGAGCTGCAAAAGATTCTCTCGACCTCGGTGTTACAATCTGTTATAACTCAGTTTCTGATATAAAATATATAAAGCCTGTAATAAGTGTTCCGTCCGCTATGTGCATAAATCCGGTCAACTGGAAAACCGATGCTACTCCGGCAATTCTTCATGATACTATTACCGTCACCTTATCTCCAGAACACAATGTTCTTGTCCTATCCGGTTATAGCGGCAGCGAATATACTCCTATTCTCGGGATCATCAACACCGGAGACTTTCATGGCGCAGAACCGTGGCTTTACAGCGAATGCCTTGCTAAAAACATCCAACAACGTATAAAGGCCTATCGAAAACTATATCCATAAACCAAACAGAAAATCTCGGATAACAATCAGACACTAAATGAGAAACTTTGTAAATTAAAAACCTATCTAAATGCACTAAACGACCTTATTCAACATAATATGCAAATTGATCCATTTCCATAAATGTTGAGGGGCTGTTGTTCCTTTTTCCAAAAAACTGTTCCATTGTCGGTTTAGTTGTTCCCCGTCAATCCAGTCAGACGCAACACTTTCTCTCAGACCGTCAATAGATTCTCCTACCCAATTTTGCAGCTCATTCGATAGCCATAATCGAGAAGAACGTCCAGCTTCTCCTTTCGGTGCCAAACGAACATTTTTCGGGAGTAACCGAGAGGCTATCTGGCGAATCATCCACTTATCCTGACAAGAACGTTCTTTCATATAATGCGGTAAAGCAAAAGCATATTCAATCAAACGATGGTCTAAAAACGGTTTCCGGAGTTCGGTAGAATGCATCATACTCACCCGATCATTAAACCGAAGAATATGCGGAATACGTTCATAAAACAAATCTCTATATCTCAGATTATCTTCTTCATCCCGAAAAGGATGCGGATATTCAGGTAAGTGCGCCAATTCTTTAAAATCGGACTTCAAGCAAGAACAAATTGCGGATTGGTCCATATCCCCTTTTCTCGGATAACTTGCCCAAACCTCATCAAGGCCGAGTCCGTCACACAAGACAGTAGTCCCCTGACGATGAGCAGTACTAAATAAACGAGCATAAGCCAATGATGAAAATCCGTCATAAGGTTCATCCTGTACTCGGGCGATTTTTACAGCTTCTTTCACCACTATATCAGGAGTAAGTTGTACCTGTTCCAAATGATATTCTGTATGTGAAAGCATTTCCTCTGTCCATAAAATTTCATCTGAAAATTTATCTCCGCCATAATAAGAATATACTTTAAACGGATCATGAGGAAATAACCGATGTATAAGACCTAACAAAAATGATGAATCGATTCCTCCGGACAGATTGAATCCGACCGGAACAGCCGCATCTAAATTATAGCGGACGCTATCCTCTGCCAATGATAAAAAACGTTCTGCTGCTTCTGTCTCCGATTCAGGAATTTCGACAGACTGTACTGCTTTATCGAATTCATACCATTGTCGTACATCCAAAGATGAAGAATTAAAAAACAAGCAATATCCAGCCGGAAGCTGATACACTTCATCCCAGAATGTTTCATAAGGCATTCCATACGTAGAATAAACCAAATACCCAGCCCAGCGACAGGATGACATTTGTTTGCGAATACCGGCAGCAAATAAGGCTTTTATCTCGGAAGCGAAATATAAATTTCCTTTCTGTAAAGAAAAATAAAGAGGTTTTACTCCAAATCGATCTCGTGCCATAAAAAGAGTTTTTGCCGACCGATCATATATGGCAATAGCAAAAATTCCGTTAAAACGATCGAGACATGATCTCCCCCAACGATGATAAGCCTTCAAGATAACCTCTTCCTCCGTATCGGAATGAAATGTATAATAACGGCTCAATAATTTTCTCAGTTCGACATGATTATATATATTACCATCGCAAACCAGAATAAGTCCGGTATCCTCATCCATATAAGGCTGTTCCGAAACGCCTTTTATCTGTTTTACCGCCAACCGGTTATGAATCATTCCTATTTCAGAATCAACTACCCAAGATATCCATGAACCCATATTATCCGGACCTCGATGAAGCTGCACTTGCGACATCTTTTTTAGTAACGACTTCATATTAGGAACTTCTCCTACTACACCTGCAATTCCGCACATATTATTATTCTATTTTATCGATTCTCGTATCGAACCTCAATCTGACAAAACTCAAGATTGCTTTTACCTAAAATCGGGTATCAGATTTCACCCAATCTCTTCATACAAAACATTCGTCGAAGACGTTCTAAAAAACATTTTTTTTAGAAAATAGTTCAAAGCTCATATCACATCTTACCAGCTAAAATTATTTTTAAGAAAAGGTAAATTCGCTTTCCGACTTGTATTATCTAACATTTCGGAATAAATATTACCGAGACAACGTATTTTCCCCCGAAATGAATATCGGGTAAAAATATCCCCGCCAATTTTCTCATACAATGAAAAATGATGTGCTGAGTGACGTCCTGATAAACGAAACAAAGGCGAATAATACCTGAATAACCTCCCTGAAGTAATTTCCCCGGGAGAATAATCACGGGAACGCATATACTGCATATTACTACCCCGTACATTGTGAAAACACAGATCATACTCTGGATGAGTCATCAAAAAAGTCCCTTGACGCTGCAACTTGAAAATATCACTCCAGAACTCCTCATCCCGGCATATTATACCAAGATCACCTCTCAGCCGTATAATTCGGCTTTTTTCAGGAAAATCTCCCGGAACACGTGTATAAAACTGCACCTTATCAGGATACAGAGCCTTATACTCCTGACAAATATCTCCTGTCCCATCATTCGATCCACGATCCACGATCACGACTTCCGTATCAAAAGTAGTACGCTGATTCAATATGCCATCCAGTCGAAGCCGTAAAGTATCTGCATGTTGCCGGGTAACCAAAACAACCGAAATTAAAGGCGAGTGCAATGTCACCCCCCGAAATACTAAACTTACTTCTTTTTTCATTATTCAGAGCATATTTAATTTTTTATGAAAATAATCTTGATTGTTCTGTCCAATACAAATGGCCTTCGAATTTTTCACATTTTTTAATCTGAAATAATCGACCATTCTTTCTTTTCAAACGGTTCAAAATCTGAAGAATATCATTTTATTTCGAATAAAACTCTCAGCAACTTTTTATTGCCTGTTGCATACACAGCGATACAAATCTTCTATCGTATCATTATATAAAAAGTCCTTTTTATTCAATTCTACCTGATATTCTTCTTTTACCATTTCTACAAAAGATACTGCCAACAAAATATTCCATTCCCGTAATTGTTTAAATCGAGTCCCCGGTTTTATTTCCTTCGATGAAGTACGAAAGAATAAAGTAGAAACATGATTCATAAAAAGTTTCTTATCCATAAAAACAACCTCCTATATATTCTTAACAAACGGGTTGGCAAGCTTTTTTGTTCAAGTAAAAAAGATTAATTCAAGAAAAAGCATTAATCCAATAAAATAAAAAAATCCCGCTTTACTCAATTGTTATCATAAAAAATACACCCCAAAAGTTTTTTATCTAACTTTTGGGGTGCAGATCATTAACATTAAATCAATCCTATCGACAGAAAAACTTTATATGCTATGATGACGGGCAAACAGAGACAAACGTTCGTTCAACAAATCATACTGATTATCTTTGATAAAAGAAGTACAAGCCCGAATCCCTTCCTGACGACTTCCCGTTGTAATGAGAGAAATAGAACTTACACCATAATAAATTAATTCTTTCATCAATTCTCCACCTGTCATTCCGGGATAACCGATCGTAAAATAGAAACCATCAGCCAAAGGTTCTCCTAAATCAGTATCATATACCAGATGAAAACCGTGCCGAAGAAAAATATCCTTTAACCGCTTTGCTCTATGTCCATATTCCTTTACTTCTTCCAAAAATGCGAAATCCCGATCAGAAGCGGCCTTCATCATTGCGGCCATGGCATATTGCGCCGAATGGCTTACCCCAGAAGATATTGCATACAAAGCCCTATGAATAAAAACCGATCCGAATGTTCCTCCGCCATAACGATCGGTCAACCCGGGATACACACGATGATACAACTTATCGGAAATCACGACCACACCTATCCGCTGTCCTGCATAACTAAACGCTTTAGAACCCGATATCAACAATAAATAATTATCGGTATAACGAGCAACAGTAGGTTGGTAAGGCGGCTGAAAAGGAGTTCCCAATTCTTTTCGGAAATCCATTGCAAAATAAGCAAGGTCTTCTAAAACTATTACGTCATATTTATTTGCCAAATCTCCTATTGTCCTCAACTCTTCATCTTTGAGACATATCCATGAAGGGTTATTTGGATTGGAATAAATAACAGCAGCGATATTTCCTTTTTCCAAATAACTTTCCAATTTTTCCCGAAGCTTATCTCCTCGAAAATCATACACATCAAAAGCTTCATACTTATACCCAAGTACCACTATTTGTTGTTTTTGTACAGGGAAACCGGGATCGATAAAAAGAATCGTGTCTTTTTCCGGATTGCATTGACCTGCCACTAAAAACGATGTAAATGTACCCTGCATAGAACCGACTACCGGGACACAACCTTGCGGATCGACATCAACATCGATAAATGCTTTTACAAAACGTGCAGCTTCTTTCTTCAGACGAGGCAATCCGTCTATAACCGGATAAATCGAAGCAACTCCGTTACGTAACGCTTCAATCTCAGCTTCTACTCCGACAGCGGCAGGAGGCAATCCCGGAACTCCCATCTCCATATGAATAAATTCCTGTCCTGTTTTTTCTTCAAGACGTGATGCGATTGCGACTACCTCCCGAATAGTTGCCTTTCCGAAATCTGGAATACTCATCTCATCGATAGTCTCATTTACAATATCATAGTCAATTGGTGTATTTTTCATATTTATATATTTTTCGATATTCTCACAGATCAAACACTTTTATTTTATATCGGATAAAATTTAAAGTGCAGGAACAAATATATAAATTATTTAATAATAGACTTTCTTTTTTCCTATTTTAATAAAAAATCTACTGCTTTTTGAAATGAATTATACCGATTCAGAAGCACAATTATATTTATAGGAGCAGCCGGTAAACATATATAATCAAATTTGTGTTTACCGGCTGCTCCTATGACAAGACCTTCGATCCCGTTTAAATTTTCCAATAAAAAATATCCGAAAAAGTTTAGACTGTCTCTTAATCTAATGGCAAAATTTCCTCCTCACATTGGGTCAGTTTTTCTATTCCGGAAGCTGTAACAACAAAGGTATTCTCTATTCCGACAGCTCCGACTTGAGGTATGACAAACTTAGGCTCCAATGCAAAAACCATTCCCTCCGCTAAAATGTCTTTTGAACGCGGAGCAAACACTGGAGCTTCATTTAATTCTATACCGACCCCGTGACCTATGAAACCGGCCTTTTGACGATGCCCCATAAAATTAGCTTCAAATCCCGCTTTTTTTGCAATATCAAAAGCCAGATCATATATCTCTGATGCCGCAACACCCGGTTTTGCCATCTTCTCGATTTCCGACTGTATTTCTAACGACACATTGTGCGCTTCTCTGGCTTTCTCCGGAATTTCTCCCAAAGAAAATACCCGGGACATATCACTCATATATCCGGTGAAATTACCCCCGATATCGACCATAATGGTATTCCCCGGTTTCATGATAGAACCATTACTGCTAATAGGAAGCGAAGGGTCGAGCCCTGCTCCGCCAAGAGCAAAATCATAAGGCGAAGGTTCATCTGCATTTTCTCCAGCAAGAACGCTTCCCATATATATTTCCATACTTTTTCCGAAAATACGCACCAGACCTAAAGACCCATGTAATCGAGCTAATCTTTCGAGTTCTATCGAATACTCCACATCCGACATTCCTTGCGTATAAACAGAAGGAGCTTTACGGTACATAGATGAATGATGCGCTGCAGATTCCCGAATCAATCCTATTTCATAAGGAGTTTTTATCGTCCGCACCCCTCGTATCAAAGGAGTCCCGTTTTCGATTTTCGCCTCAGAAAAAATATTCCTCAGCCGCATCGACTCATTATAAGTCAACGAGTCATTTTCAAGTAACAAAACTCGCGGCAGAGCAATGCCCAAACGACTTAATTCATCCGGAATTTGTTCCGGCTTGCGAATATAAACGACATTTTCTCTCGACAATCCCACCGGACGACGAACAAAATAAATCATCTCACCTTCCGCAGGAATGTATGTATATCCCGAAAATACTCTTCCCGATGTATAAAATAAATTTGCATTATCACTCACAAGAAAAGCATCCGCCCCACTCCTGCATATTACGGATTGTATCTTGCTCTTCCGTAATTCAATCTCGGTTGTAAAATTTTTTGCGTACATATATTCTTTACGATAAATTCATAAAATAATCGGTCAATTCAGAAAATGAATCAAATGCCAGATCAAAACGATCGGTCGATCCGAAGCCATACCGGACAAAAACAAAAGGCCAACCGGCCAAACGTGCCTGCACACCGTCACCATCAGTATCGCCTATATATACAGGGCTCTTCAATTGAAATCGCTGCTGAAGCAACCGCATATTCTCTCCTTTTTGCAGATAGGTATCTCCAAATGAAATAGAACCGGATATCCACTCTTCTATTTCTGCAAATTTAGCAAAAATCTGCAATTCTCCTTTCTCGCAATTACTCAATAAAAAAAGCCGGTATATCGTTGATAACCTTTCAATTCCGACCTTTACCCCATCAAATAATCTCCCGCCTCGTACTGGCAGTTCCCGAGCCTCTATTTCATGAACCCGGGCTACAAACTTTTCTCGATCTTCAGAAGTCATTCCGGGAGTAATTACTCGCATAATTTCATCGATAGGCGTTCCCATCAGTTTCAACAACTCTTCTCTCCTCAATACGGTAGAAACACCTACTTCTTCAAAAGCCTTATTCCAACACAAAGTATAAGTATCTACGGCATCCCAAAGAGTCCCGTCCATATCCAATACAAGGGCATCCGGTTTTGTTACTATCATAACAGATCAATACATTTTTCAAGTTGCATAAATCGAGAACCTTTTACCAAGATAGCAAACCCTTTTAGCGTATCCGACTTCAGGGAATCCGCTAAGGTTTCTGTCGTAGGATAACACTCCAATCCACCCGCTACTTTAACAAATTCCGTGCCGCAAAGAATAACCTTGTCAAATCCGGCATTTCTCAATTTGTCAACAATTTTCCGATGTTCGGCTTCGCTGTCGGCTCCGAGTTCACCCATATCCCCGAGGATAACGGCCTTATGGGAAGCATCCATTGCGATAAAATTATCCAACGCAGCGTTCATACTGGTAGGATTAGCATTATAAGCATCTAAAATCAGCGTATTGTTCCCCGTTTTCAGCAGTTGCGAACGCCTGTTCTGAGGCTCATACTCTTCCAAAGCTTTTTTAATAGCCATATCAGGGACTTTAAAATACGCTGCAATAGCAGAGGCAGCCAGCGTATTCGACAAATTATAATTTCCTATAAGACGCGTATTAACAGTAACCGGACTTCCCCCCTGCCTCATAAGGTCAAATGATAAATACGGAGAACAGCTCGTCAATTTCCCGGAAACAAATAATCCCGAAGTCTCCCCATACTCGCTTTTCTCGATACCTTCGCTTTTCGGTTGCAGAAAAATATTCTCATGGTGCAGGAATATGTGCCCGCCTCGTTGGCGAATATAGTCATATAACTCACATTTAGTTTTTATCACTCCTTCAAATGAACCGAAACCTTGCAAATGCGCTTTCCCGACATTTGTAATAATTCCGAAATTCGGTTCGGCTATGTTCGCTAATGCTTTAATTTCTCCGGGGTGGCTTGCACCCATTTCGATAACCGCTATTTCATGAGCTTTTGTCAGCTTCAATAAAGTAAGAGGCACTCCGATATGGTTATTCAAATTTCCTTCCGTTGCCAGAACATTATATTTCTGAGATAAGCAAGCTGCGGTCAACTCCTTGGTCGTCGTCTTACCGTTAGTTCCGGTAATAGCAATTACCGGAATATTCAACACCCTACGATGAAGCTTTGCCAGAGCTTGCAATGTCTGCAAAACGTCATTTACCAAAATAATACGCTCATCCGTTGCCAATTCAGGGTCATCTACAACAGCATAAGCACACCCTTCGGACAAAGCTCGTAAAGCAAAGTCATTTCCATTAAAATTCTCACCTTTTAATGCAAAAAAAATAGAATCACAGACGCATCTACGGCTATCCGTCGTAATAGTACGATGCTCTTTAAATATCGAATATAATTCTTCTATTGTCACTTTTATACCAATTTTTTATATCGGCGAAATTACACTATTTTTTCAAAATAAGATTCTTATCCGCCAAGCTTTATACTCTCTGTCTCAACTTTTTTCATCGGTATCTTCATTGATCCCGAATGTCCGGTCTATCTTCAAAAACGGCAGCACGGCAAATCCCGGTAATGAACAAATCATCACCCATATAAAGAAACGGTTATACCCTATAAGCTCTTCGATCCACCCGGCCGCCATTCCGGGAATCATCATCCCGAGAGCCATAAATGCCGTACAAATTGCATAATGAGCGGTCTTGTGTTCTCCTTCCGAGATATAGATCATGTACAACATATAAGCCGTGAAACCGAATCCATAACCGAACTGTTCAACCGCAACCGCAATATTTATCCACAACAGGCTTTCCGGTTGCATATAAGACAAATAAACATAAACCAAATTAGGTAAAGATATAGCCAAAGCCATCGGCCACAACCAGAAATGCAATCCCTTTCGGGATGCAGCTATTCCGCCCAATATTCCACCGATAGTCAAAGCAATGACTCCCACAGTTCCGTAAACCATCCCGACTTCTCCGGTCGTTAATCCCAATCCTCCGGCATCCCGGTCATCAAGCATAAAAGGAGAAGCAAGTTTCAACAATTGCGATTCTGCCAATCGATAAGTCAACATAAAAAGAATGCCGATTCCGATTTCTTTTTTTCGAAAAAAAGAGACAAAAGTCTTCCAATACTCACGGAACACCTCCTTTACCGTACGAAAATTTCCTTGTATGTCTCCGGAGGGACGAGGAAGTACCCATCTATGATATCCGGATAAAAACAAAAACATTCCGGCCAATACAAAAAAAGTAATCGACCATGCAAACGGGATATTACCCGATAATCCCCTGAACAAAGCCTCACTTTTTCCGGTAAGCATCGCATCTGCCCGAATAACCATATAAGCAGGCTTATCTCCATTTAAATGGGTAAAAACCAGCCTTTCTCCTGCAATTAATTGAAAACTGTTATCTCCCCGCCGTAAATGAGTGTTCAACACGATTTCTCTATCCGGCTCAGGTATTTTTATCGGTTTAACAGAAATAATTCCGACATTTCCCGACACGACGGAATTTTCCGTTTTCGCATTCTCTTCGTCACCGAAATGTTTCCGTATAAAATTTCCTAAAGGACGTGAAACATAATTCTCCCACCAAGATTCTGTCACAAGTCTTTTAGCTTTATTTGGCGACATCGTAACCTCCTCTGCAGGAACAAAACCTTGCTGCCTGTTATAATTATTTACTCTCGATACCACATTCTGTACACTGTCTACCGAAATTGTACCGGGAGCTATATAAAGAGTCGAAGATGAAAGGATAAAATCTTTCTGACTCGTAATGAATCGTTCATTTTCCGGAACAGGTGAATTCATCACTTTAAATTCCACAGGAGAATATCCCGAAACGATTTCAAGCCACCCGGCAAGAATAATCAACAGACCTTGCCCCGTAATCATGGCAATACGGTAAAAAGTGCTGCGAATGCCGACATAAAGGGATTGCTCATGAGGTGTAAGAGCAATCATATAAAATCCATCGGCAGCAATATCATGGGTGGCCGAACTGAATGCCAACAACCAGAAAAACGCAAGCGTAACCTGCAAAAAGAACGAAGCGGGAATCGTAAATGCAATCCCGGCAAGTCCGGCACCGACCAATAACTGCATCATTATTATCCACCAGCGCCGGGTTTTTAAAATATCGACAAAAGGACTCCACAAAGGTTTCAACACCCACGGCAGGTACAACCAACTGGTGTATAAGGCAATCTCTGTATTGGATACTCCCATGCGCTTATAAAGAATCACGGCAATAGTCATTACTGCGACATAAGGTATTCCTTCTGCAAAATAAAGCGTCGGAATCCAGCACCACGGTGACCGTCTGTTTATTTTTCTCAGTGACATATCGGCTCTTATATTTTACGCCATTCCTTGCATATTCGGTTTGTTTCTTCTGAAGTTAAAGACACTTGCATAAATATATCTACAATCTCTTCTTTTGTAAATCGTTCGAAATCGGATTTACGAGGTAACGGAACGACTCCGCTCAAATCAATAGCCCCCGGACTGATCAACCGCTGTTTATCCCCTTCTTCATAATATTGAGTCGGACGATGTGTACGGCGGGGTAATATCCATAGCCTCCACACCGGAGCTTCATAAGTACACAATATATTCATCATCGGTTCTGTATCTCCATTGAGAACAGGCAATAATCGCAAGAGCAAGTCAAAGGCTTCGGCAATTCTATCCATTTGTCCCGATTCTACAAAAAACACGCTTTGAGGCCATCGTTCGAGCCTGCCTAACAAAATATTTCCGCCTCGATATACCGCCTCTCCTTGTTCACGATAAATATCGCTCCAAAGATACTCCAACGGGACAAATCCTTTGTTACCTGCCTGAAAATGCATGTGATCGGGAGCAGAAGCCCCGCAACGAGGACCGTTGTAAAAGACGATATAACGGTCGATAGCCCTGGCTAAATCCAGCATATCGTTCAAGCGGCCACAAATAGTCTGCGGTGTATGTATGACAGACGGTATAGTCAGATGTTTAGGGAAAATAGGATACGGATTGGCAAGCATGACATACTTCCCGGCAACAGTAATCCCGACTTGCTCCGCCGGTCTGTTTTCTTCACAAAGAAAACATTTCCGGTTTTGAATAGATTGCCGGTCAACAACTGCCGCTGCCGAACGTATTCGTTCCGGATTAAACTGTAATGTAACGGGAACTCCTTCCACAAAGACAATCCGAGTTTCCACCCGTTCCAGTGCCTGATAGTTTTTATCGAGTAATGCCCACACGGAGCGTTGCTCTCGGATGAGGCGATCTGCACAGTCCGAATCGATCTCAAATTTATTCATCTTTCATTCATTTTTTTCCGCACTTCTATTTCGAAACTACGCAATTTGTCTTTATACGAATTATTTGCATTTATTTTTTCTACGACAAGTGCGGCATCCGAATTACCCTCCCAACGACGACAAAGATATATCGGCTCATAGATGCGTCCTATTTTATAACTTCGCGAGAACATCAGTCCGAGAGCATAATCCTCGCCATAACTGGTATTCGGTACGGTAAACTTTCGCAGCAATTCGGTACAAAAAGCACGTGGCGCACCCAACCCGTTAATGCGTAAAGCGTTATTATGCCCATTTTCGTCTGTCCATTCCCGATGATCAATAATACCCGGCGGAATGACCTGCATATCGAAATCGGTCATAATGTAGCTGCCTACCACCATGGCGCATTGCTCACGATGAAACATGTCTATAATTCTTTGCAGCGTATGCTTGTCTTTATAAACATCGTCACTATCGAGCTGTACAGCATATTTTCCACATTGAGATGCAAATATCCCGACATTCCAACACCCGCCTATTCCGAGTGTGTCTTCTTCAGGGATAAGATGAATCAGTTTTCCATCCGAACTCAGATCTTTCAAAATGTCCGTTGTTCCGTCCGTCGAATGATTATCTACGACAATTACATTGAAAGGGAAATCGGTCTCCTGTCCCAATGCCGAACGTACAGCATCCCCAATTGTTCTCGCCCGGTTATATACCGGAATAACGACCGAAGCCTCCACATCAAACTTCATTGCAGATGCATCGAACGTTCGTGTTCGTGCAGGAAGCCACGCACCGATCGTTTTCAAATAATCGGTACAAGCTCGTTCCATCTCTATCTGTACGGCACGGTTGCGCGGATCGACATAGTCAAACTGCTTTTCTCCGGATTTACGGAAATCATATTCGTCTTGAGAATATAAAAATTCAGGAATATGTACAGGCAAACTTTTTCGGGAAACTCGTAAACGCAAATCATACCATCCCGCATAACGGTATATCTCTTTCATCTGTCCGACAGCCTCCCGAATAGAGCGATTCCGATAAAACAGAATAGTCCCGAAATCGAAATCATCTCTTATACTACCGGATAGATAATCTATTACCGGATGTTTTTCTTCCTTTCCGGCAATGTTTTTATAGTAATCGGCATAACAAAGTCCCGAACCCGTATCTTCCGCAATACGGATAAAACGGTCTATTGCACAACTCCCGAAACATACGGGACTATATCCCGAACAAAGTATCGTATAACCGTCTTCAGGAATATTTTCGGCAATTTGTCGTATGGTTTCCGTAGAGTACAGATCATCGACAAACAAAGACCTGCACCCTTCGATACCCGGATCATTCCGGTCTTTTGATAACAAAAGCATTATCGATAACGAATAACGGCTCTTTTTGAGAGAAGCGACAGTCGAAGATACTTGCTCGACAGAATCAAAAGGGAGAAAACAAGATATTACAGGAGATTCCATAATTATGATTATTGGTGTTTCATATATTCATCGACAGCTTTCTTTACCGATCTGTGCAGTAGCAGTAGCTCCTTTGCCGTATCATAATCCAAGCCCGTTTCTTCCACAATCATGCGAGCCCCCCGATCTATCAGTTTCTGGTTGGTCAATTGCATATTCACCATTCGGTTGCCTTTCACCCGACCCATTTTTATCATTGTGGCGGTAGAAATCATATTTAAAACCAGCTTTTGCGCCGTACCCGATTTCATACGTGTACTTCCGGTCACGAACTCTGGTCCTACGATGATCTCGATAGGAATATCAGCTTCCCGAGAGACCGGAGAACCCGGATTACAAGAAATGGAAGCCGTAAGAATTCCGGCTTTCCGACAGTGATGCAACGCTCCGATCACATAAGGCGTCGTACCGGATGCTGCAATTCCGATTACCGTATCGAGGGGACCGACATTGCGGTCGCAAAGCTCTTTCCAACCCTTCTCAGCACTATCTTCTGCAGCTTCTACCGGATTGCGCAATGCAGTATCGCCTCCGGCTATGAGTCCGATCACATAAGTATTCGGCATGCCGTAAGTGGGAGGAATCTCCGAAGCATCCAATACGCCGAGCCGTCCGCTCGTACCTGCCCCTAAATAAAAAATACGACCGCCCCGTTTCATCTTCGGGACAATCGCTTCTACCAGTTTTTCGATCTGAGGTATTGCCTTTTCTACCGCAACGGCAACTTTTTTATCCTCTTCGTTGATTCCTACAAGTAATTCATGTACCGATTTCTCTTCCAAATAATCATGTAAAGAGGGCATTTCGGTTATTTTTTCAAATTTCATCTTAATTCAGTTTGCTGCATTTAAATGATATTTTACAAGTTCCGTAACAGGAGCGGATAGAATTTTACCGACCGTCAAAGAAAGAGATCGCGCCACCTCTAACAATACCGGACGGTAATAATATGCCACAGAACCTACCATGTGCACCGTTTCTCCTTGAGGATAATGCAGAACGTTTCTACGAAAAAAAGATGTGAATGCATTGACCGCCAATAGCCGTATTTCAGGTTCGTCAAGATTTTCCGCAACAAACGGAGAAAGCGAAGCGAGAAACCGGTTCGGAAATGGCTCTTTATAAACAGCTTGTAAAATCTGTTCCCGAGAAAGTTGAAAACGGGCAAAAAAACGATCTCTTAACGGTTGGGAAAGTTCCTCTTTCAGGCAATCCGCCACCAAACGTCGTCCTAAATCCGCACCGCTACCTTCATCTCCCAAGATAAAGCCGAGAGGCGAAACATGCTGCTCTATATTTTTCCCATTATAATAACAAGAGTTCGACCCTGTCCCCAATATACAGGCAATACCCGATTCATGCCCGCATAACGCTCGTGCAGCACCTAACAAATCGCTGTTTACTTCGACTTGGTCACAACCGATCACATATCGTAATAATCCCGAAATCATCTGGCATTGAATCGGAGTAGCACACCCGGCTCCATAAAAAAAGACTTCGGTTATATCGGTAACAGGAAGTCGTTCGAGTACCTCTCTCGACAATATTTTCCTGATCTCGTCATCTGTTTGGAAAAAAGGATTTATTCCCGCTGTCTTAAATGCGATCGTTTGAGTCTCGTCTGCCAAACACCAATCGGTTTTGGTAGAACCGCTATCTGCTATCAGTATCATTTTTTCAATTTTCTGGAAATTGTTGCAATGTATCAAATTTTTCGGGAATCGGATGAAAGTCGTCTCTAAAAAATTATTGAAATATTCGGTGTCAATATATTCTTTCAATCGCACTGTTACGATAATAATGCGACAATATTTCCCGATAAGAGTACCCCTTCGCACCCATCACCGCCGCACCGATCTGACAAAGACCGACTCCATGCCCCCAACCTGCCCCTTTCAAGGTATATGACTGCGGAATACCATCCTTCACATTTTCCGGATGTACCGTAAATGCAGAACTGTATAAATGCGAAGCGGACAAAATACGCCGAATAAACAACTCTTTACCCACAACACGTGAAACTTTAGTCCCTACAATACGCAACCGGACAATTCGCCCGGAAGCCCCTCTTGCCAAAGGAACAAGCGAAACAATTTCACCGAAATCTATACCCGACCGTTTCCGGATAAGGTTCGCCAGTTCCGACTGGGTGTAAGATACCGACCAACGGTAAAAGTCGGTAGTCTCCTGATCATACCCGTTCAGCACTTGTTCCAAAATCTTCGGGTCTCGTGTATTGCAAAATGCTTCGGGCGAAGATTCTATAAATTCCGAAGCATTCTTCTCATCGGCCAAGTCGGGGATTTTTTCATCCGAAAACTTATCATACACAGGGATAAGGTAGGGATGATGCTTCTCTTCCCAACAATTTTCAAACAGTTCGCTTACTCCGCCGCAACATTTTGAGAATCGTGCATCGCAAATCCGGCTTTCACTTGTCAGGACTTCGCCACGGGTAGATCGTACAGCTTCTGCCACCTGAGGGGTAGCGATACGGGTTATCCCCTGATAACGTTGACAATGATCGTCAGCACAAACATCGAATAAAAAATGATCTTCCCTATCATACCAACAGACGATTTCATCAGGGTTTTCCCTCTTGTTACTTGCCCTTTTATTTCCCGGTTTCCCATTAAAACGGGGAAGTTGGGCCAATAACCAGCTTCGGGAAATTACAGCATGGGCCTTAAGCAATTCAAGCGAAGCCGAAGCACTCATCTCCGATGATATGACACTCGTCAAATATTTTTCCAAAGCAATACGGTTTATCGCTACAATCTCCGTGTCATCGGCAATCAGTTTCAATATTCCGGAGAATCGTTGTGTTTCTTCCCGCTCCCAATGAAAATCCACACCGATAGTCACACTGTTCAAATCGAACGAACAGTGCTCATTCTCCGGAATGAACATCAAGGAATCGTATTCCTTACCATTCCATAAAATTCGATTGCCGGACAAGCATATAACCTTATGCTCCCCCTCAGTTATTATATCGGAAGGAGATACCGAAAACTTTCCGTTCAATCTGAAAACAATCTCTTTACGGTGTAAAATACCGACTTCGATCCGGGGTTCTGTCATAGGTCTTTAAATATGAAAACAGATACAAAGTAAATGATTTTATTCCGGGATCTGCCGCTTTCCGACAAATGAAAAACAGGTCTTGCAATCATAATCACTTCAAATAAATACCTTTTTCTTTCAAAGATTCATTTTCCGTTCATATTCTTCTATAATCTTCCGGATTTCTGCCGTATTACTTTTCGGATATTCTCTTTTCATCACAATACTATCTTCGAGGTAATAACCTTCATGATCCTGACGGGTCAAAAAGAATGTGGTGTCGGTCAGCATCGTCGCATTAAATTTCGCACTCCACAATCTAAGATCATTATATTCTACCAATAATACCGCATTTCGACCCTCTTGTGACAATAATTTCACGGTTCCTTGTTCTATCCGATTTCCAAAATAATAAGTATAAATATAATATCCGACGCTATCTTTATCAGTCAATATCTTCATCGAAACTATAATTTCATTACGATTCAAACTCCAGGCCCAATTCCCCCCAAAATCGAAAGTCGTCAGACTGTCCGAATCGCTCAATAACTCAGCCGAAGATTCCGCCTCTTTTACCTCCCGAGAACGGGGACTCCCTATACACGAAACCCAGAAGATCAGGTGCAATAAAACAACACAATAAAACAGACTTCTCATAATCGTGCGAATTTAATATTTTCATAAAACAAGATCAATCTCGATGCGTTCGCTTGTAGTCTTCAATTACCCAACGCCCTTCTTCAAGCTCTTGATCGTGATAACATCTTGTTAAAACAATACTATCTTCGAGGTAATAATCCTCAGGTTTCTGTCGGGTCAGAAAGAATGAGGTATCGGTCAGCATCGTCGCATTAAACTTTGCACTCCACGGTATGGTAGCTTTGTCATCCCCTACCAAAAGTACTGCATTACGACCATCCTGTGACAATAATTTTACATAACCTACTCTTATGCGGTTTCCGAAATAATAGATATATAAGTAATACCCCACACTGTCTTTATGTGACAATATCTTCATTGAAACCGAAGCTTCGTCGTCACTTGCAAACCAATGCCAACTTCCTTCAAAGTCGAAATCCGTCAGGCTCGAATCGCTTAATAACTCAGCCGAAGATTCCGCCTCTTTTACCTCCCGAGAACGGGAACTCCCCGTACACGAAACCCAGAAGATCAGGTGCAATAAAATAATACCATAAAACAGATTTTTCATAATTATTTCAAATAAATACCTTTCTTTTTTAACGCTTCATATCTGATTCTTTCTTTTTGATTATATTCTTCTATTATCTTCCGGACTTCTGCACGTTCTTTTTCAGGATAATATTTTGTCATCACAATACTATCTTCGAGGTAATAATCCTCTGGCTTCTGTCGGGTCAGAAAGAACGAGGTGTCGGTCAGCATCGTCGCATTAAACTTTGCACTCCACGATCTATGATCATTATATTCTACCAATAATACCGCATTTCGACCCTCTTGTGACAATAATTTCACGGTTCCTTGTTCTATCCGATTTCCAAAATAATAAGTATAAATATAATATCCGACGCTATCTTTATCAGTCAATATCTTCATCGAAACTATAATTTCATTACGATTCAAACTCCAGGCCCAATTCCCCCCAAAATCGAAAGTCGTCAGACTGTCCGAATCGCTCAATAACTCAGCCGAAGATTCCGCCTCTTTTACCTCCCGAGAACGGGGACTCCCTATACACGAAACCCAGAAGATCAGGTGCAATAAAACAACACAATAAAACAGACTTCTCATAATCGTGCGAATTTAATATTTTCATAAAACAAGATCAATCTCGATGCGTTCGCTTGTAGTCTTCAATTACCCAACGCCCTTCTTCAAGCTCTTGATCGTGATAACATCTTGTTAAAACAATACTATCTTCGAGGTAATAATCCTCAGGTTTCTGTCGGGTCAGAAAGAATGAGGTATCGGTCAGCATCGTCGCATTAAACTTTGCACTCCACGGTATGGTAGCTTTGTCATCCCCTACCAAAAGTACTGCATTACGACCATCCTGTGACAATAATTTTACATAACCCACTCTTATGCGGTTTCCAAAATAATAGGTATATAAGTAATATCCAACACTATCCTTATGTGAAAATATTGTCATTGAAATTGCTGCTTCACCAGAATTATTCCATCCCCAATGTCCATAATAGTCAGGAGCTTTTATACTATCTATATCTTTGTAGATCTCAGTTGCAGCACTATTCCCCGCTTGGGAATCAGCCTTCCCCGAACAAGAAATAAAAAATATCAGGTGCAGTACCAATACACCATAAAACAGATTTTTCATATCAGTATTGTTTTAACATTTCATCATACGACTTGAATTTATCCATCCGATTAATCCAGCCATCTAAGAACTTTCTTTGAGACTCATCGTCATCTACAATTTTATGATAATTGGCAATCCTATTTTTCCGGTATTGTTCATAAATCTCTCCGGGATTCGGATGCCGATTCAACACCTCGATCGTTTCCGGGCCGATAAAACCATCTACATCTACCTGACCACCCAGTTGATTGATTGCCCGTTGCAGATTTCTTACAGCCGCATCTCGACCGGAATTTATATAAAAATCGAAATAGAGCTGCCTGATCACCGGATCATCGATCTCTCCCGCCCGCGAAGGCTTCCAAAACTCCTCTCTGTAAATCTTCTTTGCCCCCTCAGGTGTAAGCTTCTTCAGATTTTCCACTGTCGGTTCCACACCGATATGCTTTTTCGCAAATGCGTTCCACGTGCTCGACGATATACCGTGGTTGGTCGCTCCGCCTCTGTCATAACGGCTGTTGACATATCCCCCTTCGCTTTCCAGAACTTTGGCTACCTGATCCTCAAAACCGCCCGGTTCCTTGTCTGCCCGCCTACGTTCCAACTCCTCCTGACCGAGGGGACCTTCTCCCGCACTATATTCAAGTCCGGAACGGGGACGGGGCGGATCGGGTACAACAAATGTACTTAATAAAGGCGATTTTGTCAATACATCCCAACCATAATATTTCTCGCTTTTTTTATTGTCCTGCGAAAGCGGAACTTGTGCGGCTTCCCGGGCAGAACTTTGACCGGCATTGCCGGTATCCGGACGATCTTTTGTCCGGTCGCCTTCCGATAACATACTCAAACTGAAATTTCCCCGAGAGTCTCTGTAATCTTGTCTTTCGGATCGATCTCCCGGTGTCGAATTGCCGGAGATACTTTTCATCGCCTCCTGATAGGTACGGTCACGCCCCGGTCGATATTGATACTTGGAATTATCCGCATCCCAAACCGAGATTCGGGCTGGTATCCATTTCCCCGGAAACAGAGATCGCTTCATAAAACTGTTGGTTTCGGGATTCCATAATATTTCTTCGGGTATCCCATCTTCATAGTTCAAGTTTTGCTTTGACATAATTATGATTTTTATAGATTAACAATTACGCCGATAAAAATAAGCCCGAAAAAAGTGCTCTTTATGCGATAATTATAAAATCGTATAGGCAATATTTATATACTTCTTGCATATACCTTTTCAGGGGAGTGTACAGATAGTTCATCTCTTGTAAGATAACCGCTTAAAATAAGCTGACCCGATCGTATTTTTTTATTGGAAAATTTAGACAGACTTTAAAACTATCCGTAATTTTGTACCGTATTTAAACATTGAATACTTTATATGAAATATATGGATACTCGCAAACGGGTTTCCTGCGGATTATCAGTTTTCCGCAAGATCAAAGGTCTGTTCGTTACAGGGTGGAAACGTTACAAATCATTATACCGGAAGTCTCCGTGGTATAAAAAAATCGTACAAATAATACTGACCTTTATCTTATTATTCATTTTCTACCTGTTTTTGGTAGATATTAATTTTCTTTGGCTGTTCGGAAAGTCTCCCGGATTGGCAAGCATCAACCATCCTCAGCAAAACATTGCATCCGAGATTTACAGCGCAGACAGCAAACTGATCGGAAAATATTTCAGAGAAAACCGTACACCCGTCAAATATGAAGAGATCTCTCCGATAATCATCAATACTCTTATCTCGACCGAAGACGAACGTTTCTATAAGCATTTCGGAGTCGATATACAAGGAGTTTTCGCTGCCGTGAAAGACATGACACATGGCAAGGCACGAGGTGCCAGCACCATCACTCAACAACTGGTAAAAAACATGTTTAAAGTCCGTTCGCAATATTCTACCGGACTTTTAGGATATATTCCGGGAGTAAAACTCTTGATCATGAAATCGAAAGAATGGATCACCGCAATCAAAATAGAGATGTTCTATACCAAGCAGGAGATACTGACCATGTATTTCAATACCGTCGATTTCGGCAGCAATGCCTACGGTATAAAAACAGCATGCAAAACCTACTTCAATACGACTCCTAAAGATATTACTTATGAACAGGCCGCTACACTTATCGGACTGTTAAAAGCGACCACAACCTACAATCCCCGCGTGAATCCTAAAAACAGCCTAAAACGCAGAAATGTAGTACTTGACAATTTACAGGCTCATAAGATAATAACAAAATCGCAATGCGACTCTCTAAAACAACTTCCCATACGGCTTCATTACAACCTGGAGTCGAATTATAACGGATCTGCTCTTTACTTCAGAGAAGCTGTCGCAGAATCTCTGAAAGAATGGTGCAAAGACAATGACATCGACCTCTATTCAGACGGGTTAAAGATATATACGACTATCGATACCCGCATGCAGGCGTATGCCGAAGAGGCCGTAAACAAACAGATGCGTATCGTTCAGAGAAATTTTGATAATCACTGGGGAAAAATAAATCCTTGGCAAGATAGGAATCATAGAGAAATCCCCGATTTCATAGAAAATCTGGCCCGAAAAACCTCAGCTTACAAAATTTTAGAAGAGAAGTTCCCGAACGATCCGGATTCAGTCGCTTTCTATTTGAATAAACCTCATAAGTTGAAAGTTTTCGATTATCGACTCGGACGTAAAGATACGACATTCAGCACAATGGATTCGATCCGTTATATGGAACGCTTTATGCATTGCGGATTTGTTGCGATAGAGCCGCAAACCGGCGAAGTAAAAGCATGGGTGGGAGACATCGATTTCGATTCTTGGAAATATGACAAAGTTCTGTCAAAGCGCCAACCCGGATCTACATTCAAACTTTTCGTATATAGCGAAGGCTTCAATAAAGGTCTTTCTCCTTGTGACGAACGCATCGACCAATATATTGAATGGGACGTACTCGAAGACGGCAAACCGGCTAAATGGATACCTCACAACGCAAACGGTATTTACACGGGTGATACGATGACTCTGAAAGCTGCTTTTGCCCGTTCTATCAACACGATAGCCGTGCAGATAGCCAGGGAAGCCGGAATCCCCAATATTATAAAAACAGCTCATGCTATGGGTATAAAAACTCCGTTGAACGAAACACCGGCCGTTTCACTGGGGGCTTCGGACGTATCGTTACTGGAACTGGTAAACGCCTACGGAACTGTTATAAATGATGGTATGGTACACGATCCGGTTATGGTGACACGCATCGAAGATAAAAACGGGAAAATCATTTATCGCCATAAACAAGAACAAAAACAGGCATTACCTTATGAAACAGCTTTCCTTATGACACAAATGCTTATGGCCGGGCTTACCGAGCCGATGGGAACTTCTCAAGCACTTTGGGGATATGATCTTTTTCGATACAATACCGATTTCGGCGGAAAGACAGGAACTTCGTCTAATCATTCCGATGCATGGTTTGTGGGTGTAACACCGAATCTTGTCGGAGGTTGTTGGGTCGGAGGCGAACACCGCAGTATTCATTTCCGTACGGGAGCTCTCGGACAAGGTAGCAGAACCGCATTACCGGTATTCGGATATTTTATGGAAAAAGTTCTTGCCGATGACAGCCTGTCAAAATATCGGGCGCGTTTCCCGAATCCGAAACAAACCATCTCCCGGTCATATCAGTGCCGAACTCCTTATCCCCCGATAGAGCCGGACTCTATGGATATGGAAACAGACAGCATAGCCGTAAGTACAGATAGGTATATAAACAAAGATAGTCTCGTTTCCGAAAAATAAAATTCGACATACTATTCGGTATCGATTTTCGCCTTTCGAGCCTGGGAGTGTTGATACCGACGCTTGATATGATACAAATATCCGTCTTTCAATAAACGTGCGCCAGTCTGTTTAAAAGAGAAAGGGACTTTGCCATGAATACACTGCTTCCGGATATTCAATACCCAATCATAATTGCATATCCGGGCTCGGTTTCCCGATTTTCCTCCTACGATCACCTGTTCTACCCATGTATCCAGACAATTATAAAAATCGATGTCGCTTAACAACGGCTCGCAAATAATCAATTTGTGCCGTATCGGTGCATCTCGGTAAATCGGCAAACGGAAATCTGTCCGGTCTTGATGCTCCATCGTACAGCAGATCGTTACATTCTCATAACCATCTCCCTAACCTTCCGGAATACAATTCAAGAAACGATCTATCGTTAATACTTATTTATACCATATCGAACCGGGTTTATTACCCATTTCAAACTCAAGGGTAGAACCGTTCATGATCTGTTCGTGAGTGATGTAACTCTTATCATAAGGTTTTCCGTTCATCTTTACCGACTGTATATAGATATTTTCCCGACTTACACCTTTCGCCAATACGGTAAAGACTTTTCCATTCTCCAAATTTATTCTTACTTCAGGAAAAAGAGGCGTTCCGATTTCATATCGACCGCTTACCGGATCGACAGGATAAAAACCCATGGCACTGAACACAAACCAAGCCGACATCTGGCCGCAGTCTTCATTCCCGCACAATCCGGCAGGAGTATTCAGATACAGTTCATGCATCACTTTAGCCGCATATTCCTGAGTCTTCCACGGTTTACCGACTTTATTATAAAGATAAACGACATGATGGCTCGGTTCGTTTCCGTGTGCATATTGCCCGATCATTCCGGTACTGAAAATCGGTAGATTATCATCGGCATCAGGAGCATAAGCAAACATACTGTCGAGCTTTTCCGCAAAACGTTCTTTGCTCCCCAATAAACCGATCAACCCGTCTATATCCTGCGGAACGTACCAGAAATATTGCCAAGCATTGCTCTCTGTAATATGCTCGGTATAGTCTTTTGCCGTAAAGCCGGAGATAAATTTACCTTTACTATCTCGCGGCTGCATAAAAGAAGTCTCGGGATTATATAAATTGCAAAATGATTGCGAACGCTTGTAAAACCTTTCCGCAATTTCCTTTTTCCCCATTTTTTCAGCCATTCTGGCGATGCAATAATCGTCATAAGCATATTCCAAAGTCTTAGACAGCGACTCTTTTTCCATATCATACGGAATATAACCGTATTTTTTATATAACCCGATTCCCCGATAATCGTCTCGATCGGCAGAACTTACGCAAGCTCGCAAAGCCTTCTCCGCATCAAAATCACCGATTCCTTTCAAATAAGCATCCACAATAACCGGGACAGCATGATAACCGATCATCATATCGGTTTCGCAACCATACAGATTCCAAAGGGGCAAACTCCCGTACTGATCATAAAATGCAAGAAACGCCTTCACCATATCGTTAACCCTCTCCGGTTCGGTATAAGTAAACAGCGGATGAGAGGCACGGTAGGTATCCCACAGCGAGAATGTCGAATAATTTACCCACCCGTCTGTTTTATGTATCTTCTTGTCCGGTCCGAAATAAGATCCGTCCGCATCGCTGTAAATAGTAGGAGCGATCATCGTATGATACAAAGCCGTATAAAATTTCACCAAATCATCCCGATCACCTCCTTTTACCTCGATTTTCGATAATTGCCTATCCCAATTTTTTTCAGCTTGTAAACGATAACGATCAAAATTATTGTCAGGAACTTCCGCTTTAAGATTCAAGGCCGCCCCTTCCATACTGACTCCTGAAATCCCCGTATTTACCAGAATTTGTTCACCTTCTTTCGTACCAAAATCGAATCGGGCGACATAAGCGGTTCCGATCCGCCCTTCCTCCGGTGTAGCAATGGCTGTCGTATCGATATGGCAAATGGTAAAAGGTTTAGAAAAACGGGTTTGGAAATATACCCGCTGGTCGGGAGACCATCCCCGAGAAAAACGGTATCCCCGTACCGTTACCGAATCGATCACCTCGATATACGAATCTGTTGTAAAATCCCAGTTCATCGCTTTTTTCAAGTTCAGAAAAACCGCAGCCTCCGCTTCCGGAAAAGTATAGCGTTGTATTCCGCACCGTTCAGTCGCCGTCAACTCCACATGAATGCCGTAATCTTTCAACAACACCTGATAATATCCGGCAGATACCGATTCATCGTCATGAGAAAATGAAGAATAAATTCCTAACGGCTGCGGAGCTTCCCGATAAGGCAATGTCACGGGCATGAAAGAAACATCATACAGATCTCCCGCTCCCGTTCCGGAAAGATGTGTGTGGCTGAATCCGGCAATCGTACTGTCCGGGTAAAAATAACCGGCAATGCGATCCCAACCCGGCAACCCGTTATCGGGACTGAGTTGTACCATACCGAACGGAACTTGCGCACCCGGATAAGTATTTCCCGTAAAATCCGTTCCGATCAAAGGATTTACATACTGAACATAATTGTTTTCTGTTTTCTTGGTTGAATCACATGCCGACACGAATAATAGTATCAGAACAAACGATAAAGGAATATTTTTCAAGACCATTCAAAGTGTTTTAAGGTTTGCACAAATTTACTTAAAAATACAAGTCTGTCTAAATTTTCCCATAAGAAAACATCTTCGGGTCATCTTCACGTTTTCTTCCGGTCTGTTTTCCCGTTCTTGAAAAGACAGGTATTTTATATCAAGACGCTCAAAACTTAAAAATCCCTTACTCCATTATGAATTTAAAATTCTTTTTGTCTAATTTTACGAGTCAGATATTATAAAAACAATAAAGATGAAAATAGACCATATCGCCATTTGGACAGACGACATCGAGACGATGCGTGACTTTTATCTTACCTATTTCGATGTAACTTGCGGAAATAAGTATGTAAATCCGATAAAAAATTTCACTTCCTATTTCCTATCTTTCGGAGATGGAAATGCCCGTATCGAACTGATGACAAAACCCGGAATAGAAGAAACAAACGGGAAACGGGGTTTTATCAAAGGACTTGCACATCTCTCTATCACCATCGGCTCAAAAAAAGATGTCGATAGTCTTACGGAACGCTTGAGAACAGATGGCTACACCATTGCCGGAGAACCCCGTACATCGGGCGATGGATATTATGAAAGCGCCGTTCTCGACCCTGAAGGTAATTATATCGAGCTTTTGGGAGAATAACGGATTATACCGACAACATCATAACGATTTCTACGTTTTAGAACCTGAATCGAATCAAACAATAAAATATTTTACTTAATTCTTGCATATAAATATAAAAATAATTATTTTTATGAACCTTAAAGCCTGTCTGAATTTTGCCCGGGTCAAGTTTGAGAGTTTCTTTCGAGGATATTTTTCTGTTTTTACAAGGAGGATAGCGGGCTATCTGACGAGGGAAAACAGGAAAAGAGACCGGAAGAAAACGCAAAAATGACCTGATAATATTTTTTTGTCGGAAAATTAAGACAGTTTCTTAAATTTTTATTCCATGAAAATCAAAATACAGATACTGATTTTAATTATCTTACCGGCATTGCCTGCATTCTCCCAGTTTTCAGGCTTTCCCGACATTACACCGAGACCGCCCGAACCGGCGACATTGAAACCGGATATTCGAATAGGAAACGAGCCCTCATCATCAAGAGGTTATTCATATCCCGGCATCCGTCACCCGCACCACACAGACACATACGATTACGATTCTGAGATATTACATCGCAGGAATCTTATCAACCGAAAGATTATCGAAGAGGCAACTGCTCATATAAAAGAACGAGAAAATGCCATGAAACTGGCAAGGCAATTGCTCGATCACGGATTTCCGTCATGGGCAAGAGAGAAAGGAACTGCATGTTTTTATTCGGCATTCGATGAACTATGCGGAATGCTTCACGATTCGCTCCCCATGAATTTGGGAAGAGCCATATTTATCACTGAAAACGCATTTTTAGAAAATACGATGAACTACAATGCGTTCGAAGAATCTCTACAAAAACGAATAGATTTGTGCAATTGGAAACTCAATGAACTGAAAAAGAAAACATCCGATGATTTCACCAAAAACGCCGTACTCTACAGCCTAATGACCGATACTTTTACCGTTTGCCTGCCCGGTACGGAAAAACAGATCATCCACTACCCCGTACAGTATAATCTGGATGATTACAGAAGTGAAAAAAATTTTACGAGCCACTTCATAACCACATTACTGGCAACTAACCGGGGACAATGTCATTCTATGCCTTTACTATATATGATTCTTGCCGAAAGATTGGGCACCGAGGCCTATTTATCTTTTGCTCCGCATCACAGTCTGGTAAAAATACGGGGGAATAACGGAGAATGGTACAATTTGGAAATTACATGCAGATATATACTGTCCGACTACCATTACATGAACCATAGTTTCATCAAGACCGAAGCGATCCGCAGCGGCCTGTACCTCTCTGTTTTGGACAAAAAAGAGACGCTGGCTTCGATAGTCGCACTGCTCGGACGCTATTACCTGTTAAAATACGGATATGACCCTTTTATTTTAAAATGTGCCGAAGAAGCAAAAAAATATATGAAAGTTCCCTTGGACGCGTTGATTCTGGAAGCAAATTATGAAACACGACTGACTATGGAAGTTGCCCGTCTGTTGAATATACCGACTCCCCAAGCAATGAGGGAGATGTGTCCCGAAGCATACAAACACTACGAACACATGCAGGAAATATATCGAAAAATAGACGATACAGGGTACGAAAATATATCGCCTGAAGTCTATGACCGTTGGCTGAAACATATAGAACAGGAAAAGGAGAAAGAAAAACGACATCCTCGTTCCCCGTTCATACAGATTATAAAATTTATAAAATAAACTGCAAATCGAGAGCGGAAACGACGGATTTTTTCGACCGATTATGCCGAGATGCAGCATTTATTCTAATGAAATTAAAGTTTTAAACTCAATAATATGAGAAAAGCGTTTTTATCTACCCTACTGTTCGCCTTTTGTTGCCTGACAACTTGGGCGCAAGACAACAAGAGCAACGAAAATCCGTTTGCCGAAATAGGAATCCGGGCTTCGGTCGCATCGTTCAGTAAAAATCCCGAATTTCATGACCGCAACCGTACGGTAGAGATCGGATCGGTACTGTTCGACACGAAAACCGGAGAGGTTATCGGGCTCATCGATGAATCCGTTCCGGGGATTTCCCCCGATGTAACAAGTATGAGCATCGATCCGAACTGTGAGAGATATTACTCTATATCGCCTTATGCGTATGCGCTGAATAATCCGGTCAGATTCGTCGATCCGGACGGAAGAGACCCGAAAGACAAAGTCGTCGGATTCGGAATCGGCTTATTGACAAACATTATTCCCGGGACAGGCGAATTAAGAGACCGTTATAGCCCGACAGATCCTGACGACTATAATAACGCTCTGCGCAATGTCGACAATGCGGCTATCGTTTTGGGAAGCGGCATGATCGATGCCGGAGGCGGTGGCATGGCAATGGGTGGAGCGATCGCCGTATCCGGATTGGCCGTTACGGCCGTAAGCGGCGGGACGGCTGCCATTGCCGGATTACCGACGGCCGTCGTCGGAGAGACCCTTGTGGGAGCAGGTACTGCAACAGCAAGTACCGGGGCTGTACTAATGGCGAACGGAAACAAGAACCGGAATGAAGGATATAACAGAGGAAAATCCAAAGCAAACGAAATCACTTTTATCCAAGGGAAAAAAGGACATGAAATAAAAATAACCGTCAAAATCCCGGAAGGGTACAGGCTGATCAATGAACGGCATAAATCTAAAATTTTCTACAACGGAAAAAATTATATATCTCCGGATATCGACGGACATAACGGAGGCATCTGGAAAATGGGAAAAAAAATAGATGATCTTGATCATAAATATAAACGAATGGGTACATTCGATGAAAATCTAAATAGAACAGGAGATTAATGTTATGAAACTGGAAAAAGAGTATGACTATTCATGGAGATGGATAGCGGATGAGATTGTCAAGTATGCACCGGAAAATTATGACGAAAAAGGTATCTATAGAAAAAATGAATGGCTGATGGTATCTGATATAGGTAAAGTTTACGACGGAAAGAGGTTTACCCGGGAAGAGTATTTGGAGACGGAAGATAAATACGCACAGGCGGTAATCAGAGGAATGGAATTGGCCGGTTGTTCTTTCCTGACAGTAGAGTATTTGTCTATTCATAGAAATAAAAGAAAGATGAAACGCTTTACACCCAAAGATATCTTATATGAACAGAATAAAGACCTATACGATATGTTCCTGAACATAAAGGAAGACATGCGCATACATATCTCCCAAATAGAGAAAGCCGTACGTTTAATTTTAAGGGGATTTATAAACTGTGATCTGACCAACAAGAAAAAAGATTTCTATGTCCGATTCGGGTTTGATTACTATATGTATTTCAACAGTAATATAGATAAATGCATTCTTAAAGAAGAGATCGAGAAAATCGGTCTGTATTTCAATCCGAGATGACAAGAGCTCGGCTAAGAGATTCTCTAAGGCTTGCAATAAAATATACAGAAAATAATGGATGGAAAATACTGTGCCAACGAACAGCGCCTTACTATTTAATAGTCTATTTCAATTTAAATCCACATGGATAAACGATAAAAAAATAAATAAGCGAAATCAAAATGCAAAAACTTTATTTTCTTAAATATTCCCTAATATCGATCCTACTTTCTGTAATGTTCAGAGCAGAAGCTCAGTCGAACGATTTATACTATCGATCGGCTCAAAACAGATTGACAAATATGCTTTCAGGAAAAGAATCACTAAATCTTAGAGAAGCAATCTATTGTGTAGAAAACGCATGGTTTAACGACAAACTGAATAAAAAATTGTTTTACAAACAAATCGAACGATATGCGGATTTTTGTCGAGCTGTCAGCAATTCCGGACGGATAATCTATTCCGGAAACGATGTATCTTCAGTAAACGCCCAAGCTGCCGTATTCGCCTTTATGACCGATACCATATCCATACAAATGGGAGACTCTGTTTACTATCATCTCCCTTTCGGATATAATGCCGATGACTTTGCCGGAGAAAAAAACTGGAGCAACATGTTTGTCTCCACACTTATGGCAACCGGTAAAGGTAACTGTCATTCGATGCCTCTACTTTATAAACTTATTATGGACGAACTGGGAGAAAAATGCTGGTTAGCATTAGCCCCCAATCACATGTATATAAAAGCAAAAACGCAACACATCGGTTGGTACAATATTGAATTGACAACCGGGGATTTTCCTACCGATGCTTGGTTGATGGCGTCGGGGTATATTCATCTCGATGCAGTACGTAACGGGATTTACACCGATACGCTATCTTTAAAACAGTCCGTGGCTCTGTGTTTGACCGACTTGGCTCAAGGGTATATGCGCAAATATGGAATCGGAAACAGAAAATTCATCGAAGATTGCTGCAATACGACTCTCAAACATTATCCTAACTATATAAATGCACTATTGATAAAAGCGGAATTATTGACAAAGCAATACCGACATCTGGACAATAAAGAGTGTGAAGAGGCTAAAAAGCTAAAAGAAAAAATGGACGATGCTTATGCACATATCCACCGCTTAGGTTATAGGAAAATGCCCGAAGAGATGTATCGCAAATGGTTAAAATCAATAAAAACAAATATCAAAACCCCTTTTGAAAACTTTTAAAGAAATTATCTGAACCTATCAGGCATACATTTACTTTGCGGAGGGAGGGGGATTCGAACCCCCGATACGCTTTTGGCGTATACACGCTTTCCAGGCGTGCCTCTTCAACCACTCGAGCATCACTCCAAGATTCTGCGAATCTTCATTTGCGGTGCAAAGATACTCTTTTTTCTGATTTTACAGACGATTTGTCACAAAGATTCAAACCGCATTTTATCGATTTATGTTTTTTAACGATTGATTCACCACTACAATTTAAACAGAATTTCAGCATTCCGGGAAGTCCGCTCCTCAACTTCTTGATTAGAAAGGCCCAATATTTCCGCAATCTTCTCTGCGGTTTTTACGATATAAGAAGGTTCGTTACGTTTCCCGCGAAACGGTACAGGAGCTAAATAAGGTGCATCCGTCTCCAGTAAAACCCGATCGACTCCTATCTCCCTTATCGTTTCATCAAGACGGGCATTTTTAAAAGTCACTACACCATTGATACCGAAATAAAAATCTCCCAATTCCCGAATTATCTTTACTTGATCGGGAGTCCCGCCAAAACTGTGAAAAACACCGGTCAACGATAACGACGAAAGAGATTTTAATGCCGCAACAGTTTCGTCAAAAGCATCCCGACAATGGATTATCACCGGTATTTTCTTATTGCAAGACCAACGTACTTGTGAAGTAAAGGCATCGATCTGTTCCCTTAAAAATGTCTTGTCCCAATACAAGTCCATACCGATTTCACCCACAGCGCAATATTCTCCCCGGTCCAACTCAGCTTCAATACACGACAAATCCCGTTTATAATCTTGATTTATCGAAGTCGGGTGTAATCCCATGGCTCCTTTACATAATGAAGAATAATCGTTCAATGTTTGTCGCAATGCACCGACAGTTTCCACATCAACATTCGGTAAAATCATACGAGTAATTCCCGACTTCTCCGCTCTATCGATTACAGCCCTCCGGTCCTCATCAAATTCCTGAAGATATATATGAGTATGCGTATCTATCATAATCCTAATTTTCTCTCTCCATAAGTACCGCAGAAAGTTCCAACAATGGCTCTATATATTCAGGTTCTACATTTATTTCTTTCAATAGGTCCGTACCTTTTTTATAATACTCCCACATCTTGTTTTCACACAGTTCTTTTATTCCTACACGGGTATAAATGTCCGTTACACAACGAATTTTCTCATCTGCGTCATACTCTTTTGCAGCAATCCATGACAGAAGGTCCTCTTTGTCTTTACCTTCAGCCAATCTCAATGCATTAATCAACATATATGTTTTTTTATTATTGAGAATATCGCCACCTATTTTCTTCCCGAACACAGCAGGATCTCCGTACACATCCAAATAATCGTCTTTCAACTGAAATGCCAATCCGATATTCTCACCGAACCGATACAAACGGTCGGCATCAGAGGGATGAGCTTCGGCTATTACTGCGCCTATTTTAAGCGCTCCGCCTAACAAAACGGCAGTTTTAAGCCGTATCATCTCTAAATACTCTTCTTCCGAAACGTCATCCCGACTTTCAAACTCCATATCATATTGTTGCCCCTCACAAATTTCCAAAGCTGTTTTTGAAAAAATATCGAGGACTTCTTTTCTACAAAAATCAGGAGCTTCGGACATTTGCATATAAGCCAATATCTGCATGGCATCTCCCGATAATACGGCCGTATTTTCATTCCAAACTTTGTGCACCGCAGGTTTACCCCTCCTCACATCGGCATTATCCATTACATCGTCATGCAACAACGTGAAATTATGAAACATCTCCAACCCTATAGCCGGAGAGATGGCACGGTGATAATCAGTTCCGAACAGTTCACAAGCCATCAACATCAATACCGGACGAATACGCTTTCCCCCCAAAGAAAGTTCATAACGTATCGGTGCATACAGATTATCGGGTTCGGAAGGATACGGAATAGCCGCCAAACCATTATTTACAGCCTTTATATACTTATCAAGGATTTCCATATAGATTTTTTAATTATAAATCACAAAGTTATCAATAAAAATGAAACGCCGAAAATGTAATAAAGGATTACATCACGACAAAAAACAAAGAACGCTTTCTTCGAACAATTCCCCCCGTTGCCACCCATAAGACGAAAAACAACATTCTGCCGATACAACAGGAGCAGAAAAGAATAGATATAAATCGAGTATGTTATGACAATTTACGAATAAAGCGGCTCAAAGCATCGACCAATCCTTCCGCCAACGGCAACGAAGGATCTGCATACACTTTCATTTGTTCTTGCGGATTCATGCTGTTACAGACCTTCAGCACATGGTTCATACCATCTATTAACAAGAGCTCGGCACGAGAATCAGCATGCTTTAGCCGTTGAGCATCCTGTACAGATACCTGGATGTCTGTTTGTCCCTGTACAATGAGTTTTGGAATTTCCAACGAAGCTATCAGCTTTTGCGGATCATAGCGATACCAAGAAATCAGGTAAGGCTGAACAGAAGGTCGAAACAAGGTCTGTAAATAAATAGGCACATCGGTCACTTCACGTCCCTCTTTCAATGAGGCATTAATGTCGGCCACCTGCTTCTGTACGGCCTCAGGAGTCATCTGTGCCGCTACTTGCGCCTCTATGATTTCATCGGCCGGACGCCCAGCTCCTGCTAATGAAACATAACCTTTTACTTTAGGATTATTCCGGCAGGCCATCAAACCGATGAGCGCACCTTCACTGTGTCCTATAACAACAACTCCCGTAAAACGTTTGTCAGCAGAAAGGAAATCTATCCACCCCTTCGCATCGGCAATATAATGTTCGAAACGAAGTTCTGATTCCTGTAAACCTGCCGCAGCACTGGATGCTACACCTCGCTTGTCGAAACGCAAAGAAGGAATACCGTTCTCAGCCAAGCCTTCGGCCAGGTATTTCAAAGAATTGTTCTTTATATTTCCCATGGTAGTATTACCGTCCATATCCGTAGGTCCCGACCCCGCTATGAGTAATGCTACAACAGAAAAAGAGGCCTTATCATCAGGCAAAATCAGTCTCCCATATATAGTCCCCGTAGGAGTGTTCAAACTCACAGCCTCTTCCTGCAAAGCAGCATGTAAAGATAAAGCAAACAAAGAAAAGAAGAGAAAAAATATCCGTTTCATAATAATCAGAAATTGATGTTTCCTAAGTAAGTCTCAAAAATACATTTTTTTCATTAGAAAAGATATATCTCGATAAGAGAAAAAAGAACTGTAATACATTTTCTACCATTAAAATCAAATAGATATATACTTCTATCAAAAATTTTCCGTTATTAATATCGAAGAGTATCGAAGCTTTTCAAAAAGAGATTTTCCGAATCCTAAAAAAAACGTATCTTTGAGCCTCGTAACACCATGCAAATGATGAATCGACATATATTCGTTTTGTTTTTGTCTATCTTTTACCTTACGGCTAAAGCGCAAGAAGGAAAGTCGGCCTTCGACTTTCTTAATCTCCCTATATCTTCGCATATCAACGCTTTAGGAGGAAACAATATTTCGATCATCGAAGAAGATGTTTCGGTCATCCAGCACAATCCGGCACTTTTAGGCCCTGAAATGAATCTCCAGCTTAATCTGAATTATATGCGATATGTTGCCGGAATCAATCTGGCAGGAGCGACATTCGCCAAAGCCGCAGGAGAACGGGGAGCATGGGCTGCGGCCATCCAATACGCAGGATACGGATCGATGAAACAAGTCGAAGCAAACGGGGTGATCACTGGGACATTCAGTCCCAAAGACATGTCGATCAGCGGATTTTATGCACACGATATTACCGACCGCTTGAGGGGAGGTATACAAGCAAAATTTCTTTATTCTTCTTATGAACAATATACTTCTCTTGCATTAGCTATCGATTTGGGTATCAATTACTATAACCCGGATAACCAGCTTTCTCTCTCCATAGCTTTTAAAAATCTGGGCGGACAATTAAAGAAATACAATGAAAACCGGGATAAAATGCCTTGGGATATCCAACTCGGACTCTCAAAAACTTTAGACCACGCTCCTTTTAGATTTTCAATCACAGCCCAACATTTAAGCCGTTGGAAATTACCTTATACAGCTCCGACAACAGGAGAATATAACAGCAGCGAAGATGAAATAAAGGAAAAAGGCAATTTTGCTACCGATTTGTTCAGGCATCTTGTTTTCGGAATAGATTATATTCCTTCTCGTAATCTATACATTGCATTAGGCTACAATTATAAATATCGGAGCGATATGCAGACTTATGGCCGAAATTTTCTGTCCGGCTTTACCGTAGGGGCAGGGATCAAGGTAAAGATGTTCGGCATAGGAGCTTCATTAGCTCAACAACATGTCGGAGGAACGACTTTCATGTTTAACCTCACAACCAATATATCGCAATTTATACAACATTAAATTAGAAATGCAAACGACAAAAATAGTTATCGCAATAGATGGTTTTTCCTCTTGTGGAAAAAGTACGATGGCCAAAGAACTGGCCCGCAAAATAGGATATGTTTATATCGATAGCGGAGCGATGTACAGGGCCGTAACGCTTTACTGCATAGACAACGACCTTTTCGAAAACGACACGGTAAACGAATCCGAACTACAAAAAGTTATAAACACTTTGCAGATTACATTCAAAATCAATCCGGAGAGCGGAAAACCCGAAACTTATTTAAACGGAGAGAATGTAGAAAATGAAATCCGTTCGATGCGAGTATCCGATAAAGTAAGTCAAGTAAGCGCCATTCCTTTTGTACGCGAAGCAATGGTAGCACAACAACAAGCACTGGGAAAACAAAAGGGAGTCGTAATGGACGGCCGGGATATAGGAACGACCGTTTTTCCTGATGCAGAACTAAAAATATTCGTAACGGCTTCACCCGAAACTCGCGCACAGCGCAGATTGGACGAACTGCAAAAAAAAGGATCGAATGTTTCTTTTGAGGAAGTTCTCGACAACGTAAAAAAAAGAGATTATATAGACCAAAACAGGGAGATCAGCCCGTTACGAAAAGCTGATGATGCCTTATTGCTCGACAATTCAAAAATGACTCTTGCCGAACAGGATGCATGGTTGATCGCTCAATATAATCGGGTGATCGAAAAATAGAACGACTTATGATAAAAATAGAGATCGATAACAAATCGGGATTTTGTTTTGGTGTGGTAAACGCCATACAAAAAGCAGAAGAAGAATTGGAAAAATCGGGAATACTCTATTGTCTCGGAGATATCGTACACAACAACAACGAAGTAGAACGTCTGAGATCTAAAGGTCTGATCACCATAAATCACGAAGACCTGAAGCGACTGAAAAACGTGAAAGTATTGTTGAGAGCTCATGGCGAACCCCCGGAAACTTACCGGATAGCCAAAGAAAATAATATAGAAATTATAGATGCTACCTGTCCGGTAGTTCTGCAGTTGCAACAGAAAATCAAACGTTCATACGAAGAAACCGATCCCGACACCGGTCAAATTGTCATTTATGGGAAAAGAGGTCATGCCGAAGTAAACGGGTTGGTAGGACAAACACACGGTGAGGCAGTTGTCATCGAAAGTTTAGACGATTTCAGTCGTATAGATTTCAACAAACAAATCAGCCTATATTCTCAAACAACCAAATCGGTAGACGGATTTAAGAAAATCGTAGAAGAAATCACTCTTAGGCAATCTTCGGGACAAAAACTTTTATACTACGATACAATATGCCGACAAGTAGCCAATCGCATTCCGAATATCAGGGAATTTGCCCGACAGCATGATCTTATTTTGTTCGTTTGCGGGAAAAAAAGTTCTAATGGTAAAGTGCTCTTCGAAGAATGTTGTAAAGTCAACCCCGAATCAAAATTAGTCTCGGACATATCGGAAATAAATACCGGTTGGTTCAAAGAGAAAAGCAGCATAGGGATATGCGGTGCGACATCGACACCCAAATGGCTTATGGAAGAAGTTCAGGACTTTATACAAAAAAATATTTAGGGATTGTCTAAGTTTTCCAATAAAGAAACATTATCTGGACATCTTTGCGGTTTCTTTAGGTCACTATATTTAGTTATCAGATAAACAAATATTTATATATTACAGAATTTGCAAATATCAAAAAAATGTTTCTTCGTACTAAAGAATTTCTTATTTCCCGATATTAATAAAAAAGAAATACAGATTAAAGATTATTTTTCATACATTTGCGGCTATAAAAAACAGGTATTTCTTTAAAAAATAAGTTATGACAAAGAAAAAATGTATTGGAATACTGACTTCCGGAGGTGATGCTCCGGGAATGAATGCTGCAATTCGTGCAGTAACCCGTTCCGCCATATATAACGGATTCGATGTTAAAGCCATATACCGGGGATATAAAGGTCTGCTCACAGGAGAAATCGTCCCTTTTAAAACTCAAAACGTAAGTAATATCATACAACAAGGAGGTACGATATTAAAGACTGCGAGATGTAAAGAGTTCGAAACACCGGAAGGTCGTCAGTTGGCTTTTGACAATATTCAGAAAGAAGGTATCGATGCTCTGGTAACAATCGGAGGTGACGGAACTTTAACAGGTGCACGTATTTTTGCTACCGAACATAATTTCCCGATAATCGGGCTTCCGGGAACAATCGATAATGATCTGTTCGGTACGGATACGACAATCGGGTATGACACGGCACTAAACACGATTATGGACGCCGTCGACAAGATAAGAGACACCGCAACCTCCCACGAACGGCTGTTCTTCATAGAGGTTATGGGCCGTGATGCAGGTTTCCTTGCTTTAAACGGAGCTATCGCATCCGGAGCAGAAGCCGCCATAATTCCTGAAATTGCCACAGAAGTAGATCAATTGGAAGCTCTGATCAAAAACGGATTCCGAAAATCAAAAAACAGTAGCATAGTTCTTGTCGCAGAAAGTCCGAGCACAGGAGGAGCTATGCACTTGGCAGAACGTGTAAAGAACGAATATCCTCAATATGACGTCCGCGTAACCATTTTAGGCCACTTGCAGCGAGGCGGATCTCCGACAGCCAATGACCGGATTCTTGCCAGCCGCATGGGAGCTGCCGCTATCGATGCTCTTCTGGACGATCAACGCAATGTAATGATCGGTATTCGAGATGATCAAATCGAATATGTCCCGTTCAATAAAGCCATAAAAAACGACAAGCCTATAAATCGGGAACTGCTGAATACGTTGCGCATATTGTCAATTTAAAAATCGGTACGCGATAATCAGCAGAATAGCGATATTTTTTCTATAATTATTAAGAACCGTTTCAAAAAAATGATTATTTTTGAAACGGTTCTTATTTTAAACTATTGTTCGGAATAAACGCACTACCTTGGCATAGCCAGTCGAGTAAACCCGTTGTTTTCTCTCTCGGTTTGCAGTTTATTTTACACAAACTTTATACTTGCCTTCTATGAAAAAGACTACCTGTTTACTACGCTACGGCATTCTCTTTCTTCTTTTAACAGTTTCATCGCTTATCTGTGCACAAATTCCGGCCGGATATTATTATCAAGCACACGGCAAAACCGGTGCAGAGTTGAAAACCGCCTTGCATAACATCATAAAAGAGGCTTCTATGCTCAAATATGGAAGCGGAGAGGGCGCAACTTGGGAAGGTTTTTTCTATACCGATCAAAATCCCGACGGATCGGTTTTTGACATGTACTCCAATGAGACACGATATTTCAACGGATTCAACGGTATCGACGGGATGCACATAGAACATTCTCTGCCGAATAGTTGGTGGGGAGGTATTAAGAATAACGCCTATAAAGATTTATATCATCTTTATCCGGCAGATGCAACAATGAATATGTCGAAAAGCAACAACCCTTTAGGTGAAGTCTCCGGAACTCCTATCAGAGACAACGGATTGAGCAAAATGGGGAAAAACGGTTTCGGGAACACATACACAGGCAACTGCTTCGAACCAGCAGATATTTATAAAGGGGATTTCGCCCGTTCTTATTTCTACATTGCTACGGCATACGAAGACTATGCTTCTCTCTGGAATAGCCCGATGATGCAAAATAATACATGGCCTGTATGGCAGTCTTGGGCACTGCAACTACTGATGGAATGGAATAAAAATGATCTCAAAAGCACTCGGGAAGAAGAGAGAGCAGAAGCTGTTTACAAAATTCAGGGTAACCGTAATCCTTTTATAGATTATCCCGATTTAGTGGATTATATATGGGGAGACAAAACATCTACTCCCTACCCTTTTCCGGATGAAACAGAACCTTTTCTAATATCTCCGAGAAACAATAAAACATTAGATTTCGGCATTCTGCTACAAGGCGACAATAAAACTATCGATCTTGATATTCAAGGAAAGAATTTGACCGAGACCCTGAATCTTTATTGGAAAACCGGAGGAGAAAATTCCGGATTAAGCCTTTCTCAAGAATCGGTCACTGCAAATGAAGCTATAAATGGTAAAACGATTCATATCTGTTATATGCCTCAAACATCAGGAACGGGTATCGACACGTTAGTAATAAAAGGCGGCGGACTGGCAGACTCGGTAATCGTAAAAGTATCACGAGGTGCAACAGAAGATTTTATGGCACTCCCGGCTACAGAAACGACTTCTACACAATCTACATTGCGATGGATTCGCCACCCGCAAGCAACAGGCTACCGGATCGATCTTTATTCAGGAGACCAACAGGCCGGAGATCTGATTATATCATCCTATATCGAAGGAAGTAAAGGATACGACAAAGCCATCGAAATTTATAACGGCACAGGAAAAGACATCGATCTCTCGAAATACAGTTTACGGAAACAGACAAACGGAAGCGGAAGTTTCGGAACGGAACTTTCTCTAAAAAATGATGAGCATCCCATACTTGCCGACGGTGAAAACTTTTTGATTGTATCAGGGGACTGTACGAACGAAGCTCTAATAAACAGGGCACAAATGATTGCTCCGGCAGAAAAAGAAAAATCTCTCATGTCTTTTAACGGAGATGATGCAATCGGATTGTATCATAACGGCATCCAAATAGACGTTATCGGAGATGTAGATACGGGAAAAGGCGCAACCTGGGGAGTAAATGTTACTTATATGCGAAAAACGGAAGTAACTCATCCTACCACCGTATGCGATTGGTCGGAATGGGTAAATTTAGGTCAAGATGTTATTGACCGAACCGGAACTTTCACCATGCAGTTCGCTCCCGAAAGTCAGTATGTTTTCGAAGATAAAGAAGTCGGAGAACAAACGGAATATCAGGTTTCCGGCCTAATGCCCAACCACCGTTACACTTATCGTGTCACCGCACTGTCCGCACAAGGAGAGATTGAGGCTGTTAACACGATGGGTATTAAAACTTCTCCATTAGAATCGCCAGAAGTATTGGATGCAACAGAAATAACAGAAAACTCTTTTGTCGCCAATTGGGACATAGTTTCCGGTGCTGAACATTACCTGATCGATCTGTACACCCTCATAGGAGATGAGGAAGTAGAAATATTTGAGACATTTACAAATGCAAAAGACGGAAAACCCCTGCCCGAAGGCTGGACAGGAAACGCATCGGGACATTACGAATCCAGTACAAATTCCAAAGAACCCAATTCATTAGCATTCAAACCGGAAAAAGGAGAAGAAGAATACATACAGACTTGTGACTATCCTGCACCTGTAACAGAACTCTCATTCTGGTACAAATTCGTTTCAGGAGGCATAGGTTCGACATTCAAAATAGAAAAGAAAAGCAATGGGATATGGAGTGAGATAGACATTATAGAATTTGTAAATAGCGCTCAAACAGCAAGCTACTCATTCACAAAAGATGAAAATATTACGGCATTCAGATTTACTTATCACAAAGAAAAAGGGAATTTTGCTCTTGATAATGTATCTGTAACATACGGAGGCACAAAGCCTGAATACATCGTACAAGATAAAATCGTAACAGGACTCAGTTGCAAATTCGAAAACCTGAAAAAAGATACAGAATACTATTATCAGGTTCGATCGGCAATCGGAGATATCCTTTCTGAACAATCGGAACGAGTAGCTGTAAAAACCTCCGGGAATACAGGTTCTATTGAGAAAAACGAACAGAACGGATTAATTTTTTGTTCAACAAATAGCGGCTTCAGAATTTTAGGGTTACAAGGAAACGAAACCGTTTCGGTATATACACCATCCGGAACGAGCATATTCGAAACCCGAGCAAACTCTGCCGTCATTGAGATTCCTGCCTCCTCACGAGGAATATATATCATCGGAATAAAGTCCTCGTCAGAATATAAGACGATGAAAGTTATTCGGTAACATCTCTAAAAACTCTTATATATCCGAATGTGTGAGAGACATTTTGTGTCAAAGAAGAAATAATATGGATTATTTTTTTTAAGTTTGCCATTAATGATAAAAGAGCTTTAAAAAATATGGGGGAGTCCAGTAATAATATAGAAATACAGGAAGATAATCTAATAGAGCAGGAGTTTCAAGCATTATTGACAGACTATTTGCATTCGAACCACCGAAAAAAGGTGGATATTATCGAACGGGCATTCCGATTTGCCAAAGATGCTCATCAAGGAATTCGACGACGTTCAGGCGAACCATATATACTGCATCCGATTGCCGTAGCGCGCATCGTGTGTCAAGAAATAGGATTAGGTTCTACATCTATTTGTTCGGCTCTTCTCCATGATGTCGTAGAAGACACGGAATATACGGTAGAAGATATAGAAAATCTGTTCGGGAAAAAGATTGCCATGATCGTAGCGGGACTGACGAAAATTTCCGGAGGGATTTTCGGTGACCAGGCTTCTGCTCAAGCAGAGAATTTCAGAAAACTGTTATTGACAATGTCCGAAGATATTCGGGTCATTTTGATAAAAATGGCAGACCGCTTGCATAATATGCGGACATTAGGATCTATGGCTCCCAGTAAACAATATAAAATTGCCGGAGAAACACTCTATATTTATGCACCGCTTGCCCATCGGTTGGGGTTATTTGCAATCAAAACAGAACTGGAAGATCTCAGTTTTAAATACGAACATCCGGATGCGTATAAAGAGATCAGTCAGAAAATCGCGGACAGCGAAATAAAACGTCAAGCTGCTTACGAGGATTTTTCAGCTCCTATTACAGAAAAATTACACGAAATGGGTGTAAAATTTGAGATGAAAGCCCGTGTAAAATCAGTCTATTCGATCTGGAATAAAATGCAAACCAAGAATATCCCGTTCGAAGAGGTATATGATCTTTTTGCCGTACGTATTATTTTTGATCCGGAACGGGAAGAAGACGAAAAAAAAGAGTGTTGGAACATATATTCCATTATAACCGACATTTACAAAGTACATCCGGAACGCATCCGCGATTGGGTGAGTCGTCCCAAGGCAAATGGCTACCGGGCATTGCACGTCACAGTCATGGGTCCTGACGGTAACTGGACAGAAGTGCAGATACGAAGCCGAAAAATGGACGAAATAGCAGAAAGAGGATTCGCTGCACATTGGAAATATAAAGTAGGAAATACAGATGAAGAATCGGAACTGGACATTTGGCTAAAAACGATTAAGGAGATTCTCGAAAACCCAGAGCCGAATGCTCTCGATTTTTTGGACACGATAAAATTAAACCTGTTTGCATCGGAAATTTTTGTATTTACCCCCAAAGGGGAATTGAAAACACTTCCTAAAGATGCCACAGCTCTCGATTTTGCATTTACATTGCACTCTGATATGGGTTACCATTGTATTGCAGCAAAGGTAAATCACAAGTTGGTGCCTCTATCCCAAAAACTCCAGAGTGGAGATCAAGTGGAAATACTGACGTCCAAAACCCAAACTCCAAAAGAAGAGTGGATACATTTCATTACTACGGCAAAGGCAAAAACCCGATTACAAGCAGCTTTGCGAAAAGACAAAAAACAAATTGCAGCCAAAGGAGAAAATATTTTCAATAATTTCCTTGAAGAAAACGGATTAGCCAAAAACGACTTAAGTATAGTCGATAAAATATTGAACCACTTCGGTATAGACAAAAAAGAAGAATTGTTTTATCAACTCGGAAGCAACAATATCTCCTTAGACGAATCGGTTAAGAAACTCTTTAAAAATAAGAGTCAAAACGTATTTATGAAATACTTGAAGATGCCGTTCGGGGGGAATAACAAATCTACACCCGTTCCCGTAAAACCAGAATCGGTTGCAGCTCCAGACCGGAAAATAGACCGGAAAGCAACTTATATTTTACGAGACGACGGAAAAGAAAAGAACTATACCATCGCTCCTTGTTGCTGTCCTATTCCCGGAGATGACGTACTAGGATATATCAATGAAGACGAAACGGTTGTCGTACACAAACGCTCATGCCCTATCGCCATGAAGCTAAAAAGCAGTTTCGGTCCGCGACTTGTTTCTACACAATGGGACGAACGTATCGACGAATCTTTCCCCGCAACAATCGAAATTAAAGGAATCGACGGGGTCGGGGTTCTTAATCACATTACTAAAGTCATTTCGGAAGATCTGGCAATCAACATCCGGAACTTGTCCATCGAAAGTAACGACGGACTATTTACAGGTAAATTAGGCATCATGGTACATGACGTGCAAGATATAGAGAAACTATGTAACAATATAAAAAAAGTCAAAGAAGTCAAGTCGGCTGTTCGAGTTAAAAACATATAATCATTGCAGAATATGAAACGGGAAACTGTAAAATCATTTTTTGGTAAAACGCTTATATTTCAAATCTTGTTTTTTGTTGCAGCGCTTTTTCTGACAATATATTTCTTTCCTCGCGAAGAGAAATTCCGTTATCATTTCCAAGAAGGAAAACCCTGGAAATACGGTTTATTAACAGCTTCTTTCGACTTTCCTATTTACAAAAGCCAAGAACAGATAAAAAAAGAACAAGACAGCATTCTACAACAATTTCAACCTTTCTATGTCGAAAACGCATCGATCGGGAAACAACAGATAGCAAAATTTCAACAAGCATATAAAAACGACTTGAAAGACCGATTACCTCATCATCTTTATAACTATACGATAACCGCTTTAGACAATATATATAAACAAGGGATCATTTCATCCGGAGAATATAATAAGCTACAAAAAGAACATATCGAGAACATCCGCATACTCAATAACAATATTGCCCGTGAATATCAGGTCAGTCAGTTACGCTCGCCTCGTACAGCTTATGAACAGATTATAAATAGTCTTCCGGACGAGGCAAGCAAAGACCTCTTACGCACTTGTAATCTCAATACTTATTTAGTAGAGAACATGGTTTTCGACAGTACTACGACAAAAAAAATAAGATACGAGCTTTTACAACGGATATCGGCATCCTCCGGTATCGTACAAGCCGGTGAAAGAATTATTGACCGGGGCGAAATCGTCTCTCCTCATACCTATCTGATTTTAAAATCATTGGAAACGGTAACCCTCAAGAAAAAAATCAATATGGACAGGAGAGAGACGACTCTGATCGGACAAGCTATCGTTATTACCTGTCTGTTCACTTTCTTTTATCTATTTTTAGCTCTTTTCCGTTCCCGGATTTTCAAAGATATAAGAAGTTTGGGATTCCTGATGTTGATGATCGTATGTGTAACCTTGGCAGCATACATGATGACGCAAACCAGACTACAAGGCATATATCTCGTCCCGTTTGCCATGTTACCGCTCACAGTCGTTACATTCCTCGATTCGCGAACAGCATTATATGCGCATCTGGTCACTGTCCTATTATGCGCATTCGCAGCACCGTTCCCATTAGAATTCATATTCTTGCAAATCATAGTGGGGATGACAGCAATAGACAGTCTCAGCGAATTAGTAAAAAGATCTCAATTGGTGCGTTGTGCTATACTCGTATTCATAGCTTACTGTGTAAGTTATGTAGGTTATACATTACTTACCGAAGGGGATTGGAGTAAACTCAATCCGAACATGTTCCTTTATTTTGGTATAAACGGAGTATTATTGCTATTTGCATATCTTCTGATTTATTTGCTCGAAAAGACATTCGGTTTCATTTCTAACGTTACCTTAGTAGAATTGTCCGACATTAATTCTCCGGTACTCAGGCAACTCTCTGAAATCTGTCCCGGAACATTCCAACACTCCATGCAGATTTCAAATTTGGCGGCCGAAGCAGCGAACAAAATAGGGGCAAATGCTCAATTGGTAAGAACCGGCGCTTTATACCATGATATAGGAAAACTTGCAAATCCGGCATTCTTTACAGAAAATCAATCTGGAGTAAATCCTCATCATAATCTCTCATACGAACAAAGTGCCCAAATTATCATACAACATGTGAAAGACGGGATCAAAATGGCAGACAAACTGATGCTTCCTCAAGCCATCAAAGATTTTATCAGCACACATCACGGAAAAAGTAAAACCAAATATTTTTATAATTCATATAAAAACGAATTTCCGGATTTCAAAATCAACGAAGACTCGTTTACTTATCCCGGACCGAATCCTTTTACCAAAGAAACAGGCATATTGATGATGGCGGATGCTGTCGAAGCAGCTTCCCGCAGTTTGAAAGAATATACCGAAGAGTCGATTTCAAAATTGGTAAACAATATTATAGATAGTCAGATTGCAGATGGTCTTTTCAAGAATACACCTTTAAGTTTCAGAGATGTGGAAACTATAAAAAACGTATTTATCGAGAAATTGAAAACAATGTATCATACACGCATCAGCTACCCTGAATTAAAAGAAGATCCGCATCGGAAGCCGGATCAAACCAAACAACAATAAGAGAATTTACCCAAAGGATAAAGTAAAAATAATAACTTGTAATTTCAAAAACACATTCCATATCAAATTTCTATCTTGACAGAATAAAAATAAAAAATATGTAGGTAGATAAAGAAAATTTGCGTAATATTGCACTGTCAAAATAAATTGAAGCAGAGATAGAATGAAACAGTTCCTGCAATATTGTTTTATATATACTACTATTACAACAACCACCCCTTAGGGGGTTTGAGTTGTCATATCCATCCTTTTGGTTCATAAATACCGATTATATGAACCTATTCCATTGAAAATAAATTTATAAATTTGACCTTGTTCCGTTAATCAATACCGCTTTTCTGTATAAAAACAGAAAAGATACAT
>OGXM01000068.1_pt1 | contig 59251 bp, 55 predicted proteins | sample 1576271 | NCBI WGS metagenome assembly OGXM01 (sample SAMEA3541579, study PRJEB24748) | human gut metagenome | biome: human gut; feature: human-associated habitat; material: faeces | place: China | collected 2012 | reverse complement strand
CAGTACAGGGTACGCTTGCTTTTTCCATGTTTTCAAAGACCGGGTAGTTACCAAGAATCCTACCCGATTATCTCCTGAGAATCCTGAAGGCGAGCTTACATTACAGCAGTTGAACAACTATACAAAGAACCCTCTTCTTGTGCGCGTGTTCCATGAACTTTCATGGGTAGAAGACATGGGGTCAGGCACTCGCAATATCTTACGCTATGCCCCTTTATATTATCCAGATTATAAGGTGGAAATTAATAACGGTTCGCAATTCATTTTCTCTATCACATATATGGAAGCGACATCAAAGGAAGGAGAAAATGGCACCCAAACCGAGAAAATGGCACTCAAAATTGGAGAAAATGGCACCCAAACCGAGAAAATGGCACTCAAAAAATCTGATGAATTAAAAGATGATGAGTTGCAAATATCTTTGAATGACACCCATGAAAACAAAAAAGCTGTTATAAAAAAGCGCAAACGTCAACAAGGAATCATTAGTTTAATAAAGCAAGACCAGTTTATTACAGCAGAAGAGATAGCGGAAAAACTTGACGCCGGTTTAAGAACAATCCGTCGAGACCTTGAAGACTTAAAGGATTTAATTGAATATGAAGGGTCTGCGAAAGGAGGGCATTGGAAATTTTTGAAGTAATATTTCACATACAAGAATTTTCACCGTTGGGATTAACGGTTCTATAAATACAAAAGGGGCGGTTAGCCCCTTTTGCCGTAAATATTGACCACATTCATTTTCATCCTCTCGGCTTTCCTAACCGTATAAAACGTGCCGCCTTTGGGCTTGCCATCATAGTATGCAATCACACTGCAAGAATGTGAAAGCATATAATCGTTCCGTCTAAGCAAACAACCACGGAAATAGTCCTTGCTTAATGTAACAACCTTATTCGCTTGGGAAAGTATTCGGTGATACCGTTCCTGTTCAGAAGAAGTCCATCGGGAACTCTGTCCTGAAAACGGAACAACGGCAATCAACTGAATATCGGAAAACTTGTCTTTGAGCGACAATACGACCTCTGCCGCCATCAGGTCAAACCCTAATGCCATGCCACAATAGAAACAAGTTATACCTGACTTGTAAGCAAGAGCCACAACTGTTGTCAACTGTGTCCTTACTTCCTCTTGTCGGATGAAGGGGATAATCCGATGACCTGTAAAGGTGATGGACTTTTCCTTTTCTAAATACAATACCTTTTCCATCAGCTTCTTACTCTGTAATGGGTTCGTGCCAAGAAAATACCGCCAAGTACATTCGCTCCGAAACTTTCAAGCTGGCAGGCATAAAGGGCGTAACTCGTTCCACGAGTGATTACATCATCATACACCAAGACGGTCTTTCCGTCAAACCACTTCTCATCAAACTCCAAAATGCTGACCTTTCGGATTTCCTTTTCCGTCTTTCGGTGTTCATGGATAGATAGCCGTTCACCACATACCTTCACGTGGTCATAACCGTTTATCGCTCCGGTCAGTTCACACACTCTTTCGCAAAATGCCTTGTATCGGATTTCATTCTTCTTGTCCGTAGATGCCGGAACTGGAGAGAATACGATGTTTGTACACGCTCCACCATATCGTTCTTTCATACTCGATGCAGTCATTTGGGCTACTTTCTCGTAAGCCTTTCCATCCTTGAAGGCATAAACAAGGTCTCTGGCGGCTATTTCTTTCTCGCCCACATTCTGAATACGTTTAGGGAAATACTTGCAGAACCAAACTTGGGGCTTGTCCAACTGCTTTTTGATGTTCTCGTCAATCTGTGCCATACGCTTTGAATTATTTTCCCTTTTGTTTCAAGCTTTTCGGCTTGCCCAAGGGATATTTTTTGCTTTTCAAGCGCGTTGGCAGGCAATAAGGCAAATGAGGGAACGGTAAATACGCTCAACCCGTTTGAGGAAGATTTGCCATTCCCGGTTTGACGTTTGGCAATGCCGACAAAACCTTTGCAAAAGAATATCCGCAAAGGTAAGCCGGACAGAATCGTATGGGAAAGTGCCCCACTCCATAGTAGGATGGTTGTAGGAACATTTGACCGAACTTTTGGATAAAATGACCGTAAGCCGAGATATGCAAGTACCGTAGCGAAGTCTCGATCCACCTGCATGTCTCAGCAGATGGTCTTTTTCATGTTCGGTCTAAAGCAGACTGTTATTCTTGGCAAATAGCAACCCGTTGCCATGTGGCAAGAATGTCTGTATGCCAGTATTTTCCAAATATCATCTTACAGATACTCCTTCCATTGTATTGTTTCAACGAATGAATCCCCATATTACAGACTTATCCTTAGTGCATTTTCAAAATATAATATGCACATATTTCACGGTTGACAGCGTTGACAAAGCATAAAGTGCATGGTATCAACGACTTCATATAAAATTAATGTGTTGACAAACGTTGACAAACGTAGCCACTTTTTCCATTCCCCTTAAAATCCGGTGCCAAGTGTTGACAAAACCGGGTACATATATATTTTATTCTTTTATCAACTAAAAAGTATAATATATTGTATAACAATTGCTTTCCAATCGCATTTTTACGACTGACAGGCTTTGGCTCCTTTGTCAACGCTGTCAACCCTCAAATATATATCCTTCTCATTCTCGCAAAAAACATCGCTTGTTTTCACCCTCGCTTCCCTTGGTGATTCATTCCGCATAGTTGCCACTCCTACATATTCCCGACAAATCCACACAAATCATTGGTATTCCAATATTTAACGTATTGCCAAATTACCTGTAAGGTTGTAACTTTCACGTCAAAACAATCTCAAATTATGGGTTTACACACAATTTTAATGGGAATTATCCCGGATAGGCTCTACACGGTCAATGAAGCAGCTCGCTATCTTTGTGTCCATCGCTGCACCATTTATGCTTACATCAAGCATCAGGAAAAGCCCCTGCCTTTTGTCAGGCAACAAAGTAATATGCGGATTTTGTTTCAAGGTTGCGACTTGACAGCATATAAGGCGAGCGGTCTCCCAAAGAAGGGGCGAAAACGGAAAGGTGGCATACAATAATAATCAAGTCAGCCGTAGCACTATCACCACGACTGACTGATAACTCATTCTTCAAATCTCGCCAAGAACCATTGAAGCCGATTGTCACTCAATAGTTTTAACGGAGTAGGCTGAAAGTTCGCTTGTTGCCGCACTTGGAGTTTACCGTAACCTTGCGCAGTAAGGTCAAGTTGCAACTCTGATAACTCATTGAGGGAAATATAGCCATACTCGTCCTCCATCAACCCGATGACGATACCGAAAAGAAGAGTGTCGTCCTTTTCGGTCTCTCCTTCAAGTATGAACCAACGTACTGAACCGATGGCGAATATCGCTATACAAACGGCTTCTTTTCCCTTGCCGTCTTGGGAATAAAGAGGAAAACCTTTCAAGGCATCCTCTAACTGGGGTGTCAATAATCTGCACATGTCAATCAAATTCTATTTCGTCCTCATAAACATCTATCTCTGCTCCGCTACTGAACTGCACGATATAGCCTCTTGCAGTCCTTCCTACAATTGTACCTCTGTGGTAGCCACGCCACGGTTTAACCAATTCACATTGCCGTCCATATTCCGGAAAATCTGTCTCGTACATAATCATTACATTTTGAGGTTAGTATATTCGGGGGCATAAATGAGGTTGTCCTCGGTCAGTCGGTCGTATGCCGCTGCTGCAAGCTGGGAAGCCCACTTGTTGCGCTCGTCATAACATCCTTTTTGATAGTTGATTGCCAACTGGCGTATAAAACCGATACAGACCTTGAACATCTGTTGCTGGAGATAGCGATGCGCTTTGGTCAGTTCTCTTCCGGTACGCTCGGCAGAACACATCCGTCCGTTTACGAAGTTTGCAAATTCTTGGGCAAAAGCCTTGTCTTGTTCGGAAATTGTTTCCCCTGAAAATTCCTTATAATCCATATTGATAAAATTTAGAGGGTTGCTTGATGATAAATTTCAGGCTCAGATGACACATTGTAGATATAACTTCCACACTGTACCAACAGGCAGTCCTTTCCATAGAAGAAATGTTTCATGCCTCGAATACTTCCCGATTTGTGGAAATTAGGGAAACGGTTAATACCCACTCTCTTGCCTTGTTCGATTGTCATTCTTTTTACTCGCATAGATACTTGTTTTTGAGTTTAATCCTTTTTCCCTTTTGTGAAGCTCTTGTGAGCCTCTTGGTCGGGAGAACCGTTTTTCGTGCGAGATTGCCACTACGGACAAAAGGGAAGATAAGGTAGGTGTGAGGTCAGAGAGTGCAGACGGAATACCCTAATTTTAGAGGGATTAGAAAATTTGTGGAAGGCTGCCGTCAAGCCCTCCGACCGAAAACATGAGTGACACTTGACGTTCTTTCTGTCCGCAGTTCCTTTGCACGGGAAAATGTCGCTGACCAAAAGAGTTAAATAATCGACAATTTGTATTCTTTTCTCTTAGATTTTCCTTTTATTACAAAATAAATTACTAAATTTGCATCTAACATTAATTTATTAAATATGGAGAGCTCTAAGAATTTAAACAGATTGAAGGCTGTATTAGCGGATGCCGGGCAAACTAACAAATGGCTTGCCGAGAAACTAAGCAAAGATCCTGTCACAGTCAGCAAATGGTGCACAAACACCACTCAACCTGACCTTCAAACCCTCGCTAAAATTTCCGATTTATTACAGGTAAACATTAGAGAACTTCTAGTGAGTAGGAATTAACTTTCATCTATAACCTTTAAGCCACAACAGTCATGACAGGTGGATTCATTGCATTTCGATGCTCTAATTACGAAAATACAGCAGAACGTGAGCAGTTCCGTCTTTTATGTAATATACTCAAAGATGCATACAAAGACTCAGGTGGTTTTTGTCTGTTAATTGCTAATTATAATATTTATGATTCAGAATTTGATGCTATTCTCATAAAGAATGATGCTATTATAGCTATTGAGTTTAAAAATTATGGTGGAAAAATTGTAGCATCAGAAAATGGTGATTGGACATCGGACAATAAGATTATAAAAGGTGGTTCCAGAAAGACTGTCTACCAACAAGCACGTGTAAATCATGCTGCCTTACGTAATGGCTTGAGAGAACTAGGTATCGATGCTGATTGGGTTAAGGACATTCCTACTTTAGTTGTGTTCAATCAAAATATTGAACTTGATAATCAGTTGTCAGGAAGGGTAAAAAGTTGGTTGCACATTGCTGATAATGAGCACTTCATTGAGAAGATAGAAGACATCACATGCAAATCAACAAACATGTCAAATTCTGACATAATTGATATTGCTATAAAAATGAATCTTAGCAGGTTCATAGATAAGTCACTAAGTGCATATAATGATACTCGACAAGAAACCGTTGAAGACACTTCCGTTGCTTCCATCGCCAGTATTTTAACTTCATACAACAGAAAAACTCCAAACCATATCTTTGCTCTACGGCCTAACCAGGTATTTGTATTTGGAACTGATACAAAAGGGTCTCAAAAATATGGTGCTGCAGGTTTGGCAGCCAAAAAATTTGGAGCGCAAGTTGGTGTAGTTGATGGCCCTACAGGTAATTGCTACGCACTACCTACCAAAGGATTTTCATTTGGTGATCTCAGTAAGGCTGTAACAAGATTTATACAATATGTAGAAAACAATAAAGACCTTACATTTCTAATTACTCCTGTCGGTTGTGGTCATGCAGGATTTGATTCAAACGAGGTTGCTTCCCTTTTTAAGAATCTGCTTTCCTATGAAAATGTCATGCTTCCTGACCTTTTTTTAAAAGTATACGAGCACGAAATGAAAGATACACTCGAGACAACAGTTTTACCGGAAATTACAGTAAAACTACATGAAGAAAAGCTACCAAATACCATAGATCGTATAGCGGAGTTTTTTAGTAAAAACAATAATCCCCAAAACGTTATAAGAAATTACAAGTTGTCAGATGAAAATGGAAATGTTGTAGCTAAGGCCGAATTGGTGATAACTAGTCAAAAACTTGTATTCTCACCATATAATAGTCAAAGTGTTGCTGCATTCAAAAATCACGGATTTACACTTGGAGACCCTGAGGAATTTATTCAATCTCATAATATTTGAGAACTATGTCGATTAAACTGAATAAGATATGCAGAGAGTATAATGTCGGACTTCATGCCGTCGTTGAATTCTTTACAAAAAATGGTATTGAGATTGAGCCAAGTCCCAATGCTAAGATTTCCGATGAGCAATATGCACTAATTAAGGAATCACTAGACAATCGTCCTCTGCGCATTTTACCATGGGCGGCCGAGCCATTTACTAATGATCCGAGAGAAAATAGAGAGATCATAAATTCACACGGATGGAATAAACTTAGAAATGATGTTATTCTATTGTGGGAAAACAAATATATATTGTTCCCTAAAACTTTCATAGGTTCCGGATTAAAGTTCTGGACAGTTGATGTAATTCAGTCAAAATGTCCTAGTGCCATAATTCAGGATAGAGTTATTTACGTCAACAAGCTATGTGAACATTCTGGCTTGCTACCCGTTGCGCCAGATATTTCAGAGGAAACTGTTCATCACGATGAATCTGTATTTCGTTTTGGAGCTCCAAAAGTAAATAAAACTATAGCAGTACAAGGTAAAATAGATTTATCAGCTTTAAATTCGGCCACTCGCCCACAACGCAAAACAAAAGAAGAAAAGCGTATAGAACGAGAAAAACGTCAAAAACAACATACTAGCCAGAATAGTAAAATAGCAAATGATGTTAAAGGTAGCTCAAATAACAATGATAATTTGAGCAAAGATGCTATTCGTGACATTTGGCAGCGTTTTGTAGATATTCAAGAAAAGCTGATAAGACAGCGCTGTTCTCCTATTTCAATTAAGACAGATTCAATTGAGATTGAAAATGACAAGCTACACGTTACAGTTGATGAAACAAGTAATGAACAACAGGTAGAAAAAATACTAAAAGAACAATTAGGTGCTGATGACTACAATTTAGAATCTGGCTCTATCCTTGTTGATGAATTAAAATGGAACAACTTAACAGAAAATGAATTAGCTTCTATCAGAAAGACCCTCTCTGCCAATTACATTGAACTTGACACAACTCCTTCAATAAATGCTACGATTGATTATGCAAATAGTATGGGAAGATCAGACCAGATGTCAATTGAAGAGTTGAGACAGTTGGAATCAATCATAGAGCAGGGCCATCTTATAGAAGGAACAATTGACGATACTGCTGCTTTTATTTCAAAGGTCACCGTTTTACGAGAAGAATATATGCATTATCTTTTCGGAGATCATTATGTAACTTATGAGAAAGCAAGGAAGAAAAATTCAAAACCACAGATAATTGATGCTTTTGAGTATCATAATCAATATATACCGCTAGAAGAATACAACAAATATCAAGATTTAGGGCTTCTTTGTAAACACTACAATATCATTTTCAAGGTTAACAACGAATCTGCAAAAGAGGAGTTGAAAGACTGTTATGACTGTTGGTTTCCAAATACAGAGACCTTTGAGTTCAAACGTGCATTTACTCGCAAGGATCCCTTTCATCCAAATTTCTTGGACGAAATAAATGCTAATATAAAAGCATTCATGGATGAAGCCTCAATGTTCTGTTCTGCATCAGACATAGACATTGATGTGTTATTCTCATACACTATATCCAAACACAATCTAATAAAGTCTAAGCTCAAGGAGGTTGCTACCGTCTTGTCAGGACGTGAAGGCTATAGTTTCAACGAAGATACTGGTGCAATTGGCATTGATTTCGATTGGAGAAATCAGGATATAACAGAATTAATTCGCAAGGTTGAAGAAAGCGTTCCATTCATCAAAGTTAACGTATTTGATGAACATAGATATAAATGCAAGGTAAACACACAAATTGTTGGATTTGAAGAGATTAAGCAGGCATTAGAAGATAAGTATGAAGATATAACTATCGAAAATGATAATGTTTACCATAAGATAAACATTAGGTTGCCTTATGTTGAGTCAGATTTATATGATCCCCTTTGTGCAAGGTTGCAAAATGACTTACTGCAAGTAAGTATCACCGGAATAAATATAGAATTTGTTCCAAAAGTAGAAGGCAAAATAAGACTTAATGTCAACTACAATGCAGAATCGAGATTAGAAGATCTTGAAGAAAGTATTGTTGATATGAGAAGAGCTGATTTTGGTTTTGTACTTGGTGAAAAAGAATTCCCATTTGGAAAATTACTGAAAGCCAATTATCCTGAACTAACGTTTGATATAGATGTTGCAGAGGAAAAGAAAGATCAAGTAATTGAAGCTTTTGAGTCGGGTGCTATTTCAACCATTGTGCCTATTCTTACTGGAGACTTGGAAAAAATATCGCGCCTGAAGAATACATTCACTATGGCCACAACAGGTGCAGACCTTGCCAACTCAAGATTACAACGCTTCATTTTTGATTCTTCCGAAGCAACAAAGACCACAGATATAGAATTGATGCTCCGTCATGATAGTGTGGTATATAAAGATCTATGTGAACATCTTCTCAACACTCGTGTAAACGAATCACAAAAACAAGCTATCATTAAAGCCATGTATGCTGATGACTTAGCTGTAATTCAAGGTCCTCCAGGAACTGGCAAATCTACAGCTATTGCAGAATTGATATGGCAATTGGTAAGAAAAGGACTTCAGCAAGGAAATAAACGTGAGAGGATATTGCTCACGTCTGAAACAAATCTTGCGGTAGATAATGCAATATCAAGAATTGTCAATAATAAGACAAATCTTGTCAAACCTGTTCGTTTCGGAGGTGAGGAGAAATTGGAGTCAGAAGGTTTACAATTCTCCATTGATTTGATGAAACGATGGGTTGAAGAGGGAGATGCATGTCTCGTTACCGATGAAACAGACGAAGAAACAGAAACAAAAATTACAACAGACCTGATTCTTAAGAATTGGGTAAACAATATTTCAGAGAGAGCGTTCTATAGATCTGATTCAGAAGATAATGAGGTCATCAAGAGATGGCGAAATTATTTAAGTAACCCGAATAAGAAACTGCGAGACATCGTATATAAGCGATATGTGGAAAATGCTAATGTCATTGGTGCAACTTGTAGTTCTATTGGAGACAAAAAGGCTGGAAATGATGAATTCAACGGCTTTACTCCATTCTATCATAATTTCTGTGATGTATTTAAACAAAAGAAAGGTAGAGCACGCATTGAATTTACAACAGTAATACAAGATGAGTCTTCAAAAGCAACGCCTGCAGAATTGGTGTTACCTTTTGTTTATGGCAATAGAGCCATTGTGATAGGAGATCATAGGCAGTTACCACCAATGCTTGATAAAGAGGAGTTTGAAGAAACTCTAGATTATGCTCTAAAATTGGCTGTAGATGACAAAGATAAAAAAAACATTGAACAACTCCAACAATTTGTAGATGAGCATTTCGATGAAATGGAAATATCGCATTTCCAGCGACTTTATGAAGGAATTGACAACTCATTGAAGGGTACATTCAACTTACAATATCGAATGCACCCAGATATTAATGAAGTAATTGAGCAATTCTATCGTGAAGATGGCGGTTTACGCTGTGGCTTGACATATCCGAAAGATCTTGGTGTTAATGACAAGAATATCAAAAATCCTGCATCTCGTTATCATGGAATAGATATTAATGGTCTTATAGGGCATGACACACATGTACTCTTTATTGATTCCAAATCTCCTGAGATGTTGGACGGAACCTCACGTGTAAATTATGGCGAGGTTGAAACCATTGATAAGTTACTCGAAAGATTTGAAAACTCTAATACATTCCAGAAATATCTTGAAAGATTTACAAAGGAAGATGACAAACAGATAGGAATTATCAGTTTCTATGGCAAACAGATAAAACAATTGCGTAGCGTTGCACACAACCATCCCAACCTTCCTATCAGAGTTAGTACTGTGGATAGATTCCAAGGTATGGAAAGAAATATCGTCATAGTATCTATGGTGAGAAGTAATATTATACAAAGCTCTAAAAACCAGCTACCTAATTGGAAACGCTATCCCGATTTAGGTTATCCAAAGCAAAAGTCACTGGGTTTTGCACAATCACCAAACCGATTGAACGTAGCACTTTCACGTGCTAAACGCCTATTGATTATTGTCGGAAATCGTGAACTATTTTCCGAATTAGACATCTACCAACGTCTCTTTGCTACAATTGAATCAAATAAGAATAATAACGTAGTAACTCAAGAAGAAGTATGAATATAACAGATAAAATACAATCTGCAGAATTTATTTATTCGACCTTCACAAGATGGGGATTGAAAAAATATATATGCGATGTAGAGTTCTACACAAAAGAAGACCTTAACGATCTTTATTTTGTAATATGTTCTATCCTTGACACAAATGGTGGAATATACGATAAGAGAAGCCTTGGTGTACTCTTAGGATTCAGTATGTATAACCATAGTGACAATGGCAGCCATGATATGTATTATGATGTCGCAGAAGTCAGAATGTTTGAGGATATACTCGCAGAAGTAGAAAAAGAACATCTTATAAAGATTGCCGAACACGACATTATCCTTACAGAATTAGGACGTCTCTCTCTTCAAGAGAATTCTCATTACCATTTCTTCCAGGGTACTCAGGTTGTATATAAACATCTTAAATTAAAATCAGATAGTCCCACAGCACTTCTTATGTTTCCATTTTATAAAGACATGGGAGTCGGAAGTACATTGATTACAAATAAGTTATATTGGCCAGAAGATGAAGAATCTGAATCCAACATTTTCTACGAGAAGAACCAATTAATCAAGAGATTAGAAAATCATTCTGCACAACCTGCAAACATATATTATGCAGATCAAGAGGAATACTTTGATGTTGAAATAAAAAAGATCCAAGTTAATCTTTACTCTGTCGACGGTGAATATATGCCTATCGTCATGAATGGAGATGAAATTGCAGAACAAGCAACTAAACTTATACTTGACCCTCTAAATTCCGACAGAAAGGATAATCTAATACTTGAATGCTTATTCCAAAAATTATGGGATGATAAAAATTCTATTCTCAACTATGAGTCATTATCACCTTATTTTAAGTTGGTAGATTTTGAGGAACTTACAAAGGATAGCAGAACAGTATGGACAGATAATCAACTGTTTAATGTGATTATTAAAAGTTCAAATCAGACTTGTTGGCGTAATATAAGCCGTTTCTGCGACCTGAAAGTATTGTATGCAAACATTGACTCTATCAAAGAAAAAATTGATTGGCCCATATTTACAAGAAGGGTTGATGACTCTTTCTTAATTGGTAATTTTGAACATTATCCTTGGGACTTAGAAATCCTTTCAGGGGATAATAGTAGAGAAATCAATACAATAGAGCAGCTAATACTAAAGCAAAAAGAAACTGAAGAAGATTGGAATTGGGATTTTCTAGAGCAAAGACTCTCATCCAATTTTGTATTAGCACATCTTGATGTTGTCAAGGTAGATCTGTCTTCTTATACAAAAGATACCCCAAATGTTAGAGAATCCATTATTAAAAACAACGAATGTCGCTGGGATTGGGAGATAGTAGAAAAAATATTTGGACTAGACTTTATTTTAATAAATATTGCTATACTTGGATCTCATTTTAACTTTTATTGCTTACTGGATCGTGTCTTCAAAGACGAAATGTGGTCAGAAAGATATGCCTGTGATGAAACCTTTGTCAATGTAATCCGTAATGCAAGTAAAGGAAACGGTCCACTAGTTTCATGTATTCTAAATGACAAAGACTATGTATGGAATACTCGTGTAATAGATCTATTTATGTCTTTAGGATTAATAAGTTGGTCATCTACTCCTTATATGAAGGGTTTCGAATGCAACCCTGCTCTGAAATGGGATTCCGAGTTCTTCGAAAAGTATTCATGTAACATAGAAACAGAAGAAGGTCGTTCTATAATTTCCAAATCGATTGTCGATTTGAATATAATACTAAATAATCCTGAATTCAAATGGTCATGGAAAGATATTTCATCTAATAGAGTTTTAATATCAGATATCAGATTATACGAGCACTATGGTGATAAATTAATTTGGAATACAGTTCTACATACGCATGAAGATATTGACTTCATCCAAGGAATCGAAGATATTGAGTCGATGATTGCGGATGATGAAACCGCATGGTCAACTTTCTCTGAGAGAGCTTCGATAAAATATGTAATAACCCAATATAAAGCAAAAGGTTTCCCTTGGGATTGGACGATCTTGACCGCAAGAATGTTCGATAAACTGAAGCTTGAGAATATCGGAAATCCTTTATTTATTAACAAGTGGGATTGGGATTATCTGTCCGAACATATTGAAAATGATTTTCTTTGGGATAATCTAGAAAAATACAACAAGTACTGGAACTGGGAAATCATATTAAAAAAAATATTGACTTCATCAAATCGACTTGATTTCTCTGTACTTGATAACATAGCAATAATTCTCACAAAAATCTCTGATAAAGAGAGACGTGAAACAGCTTGGTCTGCGTTTACGAGACAATACTCTTTTAAAGAATTGAAAAAACTCATAAAAGGGACAACTCATAGACGATCATATTGGTGGGATATAAACTACTTCTGTCAACATGAAGAGTTTAATGTGTTTACTGATCTTGAGAATTTTTATAGTATAATTGATTGGGGGGCTCTCTCTAGTTCAAAGTCTGTCGACAAGAGTTTTAAATTCAACCCCAAACTTAAAATTAAACCAAAAGCTTGGAATGAAGATATTATGAAACTGCTTTCTGATTCTCGTTACAAATGGAATTTCAAAGCATTATCGACATTCGACAGTCTTCGAGATCAAAGATGGTTCCTTAGTAGGTACAAAGACAAAATTGACTGGGAATATTTATCTAAAAACAGTAAGATTTTTGTCGAAGATGATAAACAACGATTGAATGATGTAATTGAAGCGTATAAGAAGTATATAGACTTCAAAGCATTGTCTGAGCGTACAGATGTAAACATCGAACAGATTATTAAGATACAACCAAAAGCAGATTATGACTATAATGCACTTATTGAGCGTGGCGTGGTCAAAATCAATATTGACATAATTAATGAGATGCCAGATTATAATTGGAATTATTATCTCCTTACTTCCTCTGTATCCTTCAAACCTACTGTAAGTTTTTTAGAAGAAAAGATAAATGAAGAACTAAACTGGTCATTCTTAACAAACCAAGAGAACAATGCTTGGGGTGATGAAGGATTACTTTTGTCAATGGCTAAAGACACCAATATTTCAGAGAAAGTAAACTGGCGTTTTATCTCAGAGCAGAAAGTTTTTCCATTGAACAAGGAGTTACTCCTTGCCCTACCATGGGAAAAAATAAACTGGAAACATATATCTGCTCGAAAGGATGTTATTAAAATACTTGACGACTTTAAAGATGTTCTAGACTGGTGCGTTTTGTCAGCAAACAAGAGTCTCTTCATTGAAAATGAGCATGTTCTTTATACATATAAGAACTACCTTCATTGGAATATAGTTTGTAATCGTGATGATTTTACTTTCTCTAATGACACACTTGAGAAATTTGCAGATTATATTGACTGGGACAAAGCATCGTCTTCTTTGAATATTCAATTCTCCAAAGAACTTGTAGATAAATATCAGGAAAGATGGAATTGGCCTGTACTTGTAAAAAATAGAGCTTTTAACAACAAGGTGGATGTTTCAAAGATGCCATATGCGAGACAGATTAACATTGTTGACTTTATAAACCATTTTCCACGTAAACCTCAGGCATTCCATTTCACTCACATGAGTAATGCTTTAAAGATTATTAGGAATATGAAACTACAAAGTAGGAACTATGCTGAAGGGAATTTTACGAATAGTGCTGGTAGTAATGTACATAGAACAGCCAAAGCTCATCGGTTCGCACGCTTCTATTTTATGCCAAAGTCTCCTACTCAATTCTACAACGAGTGTCTCGGAAAGGATAAAGGAGATAAATATTATATGAAGGCACGCAAATTGGGACTCCCAAAGTGTCCGCTTCCAGTTTTCTTTGTTTTTGACGTAGAAGAATTATTGATGACCATGCCTGATAAGTGCTATTATAGTACGGGAAATATGCAAAAGGATTCATCTCGTAGTTTTAAAGTTATTGAGGATCCCAATAGAATTAAGGCTCGCGAAATATACATCAATAGCAATGATACGTTTGATGAACGGCAACAAGAATTTCTTGTTGAAGGGGAATTGGACTTTTCTAAGTTAAAGAAGGTACAGATTATCTGCTACGATTCTTTTCAGGCAGATATGCTTAGGAATGAACTAATAGGGACTCAATGGGAGGATATAATTACCACAAATGAGAATTTATATGAGCATTGCAATAAAGAACTGAAATATGATGAGACTCAGAATTCTATTAGAATATCGACAAATGGATATAGAAGTTCTTTTGAATTCAAGGTTGTATACCATGGCAATAATGTACCTTCAATTGTTAACAAGAATATGGTATTACGTCAAAGAGACAATAGTATATACTTACAAGATAGTGTAGAATTATCGAAAGATGTACCATTTGATGTGTATTTCGAAACTAAGGATCCAAGAATTGAAAGTTGGTTAATATATAAAAATAGATAATTATGGCAGTTACAATAATAAATGGCAATATTTTCAATACCAAAGCGCAAACTATAGTAAATACTGTAAATTGCGTTGGTGTTATGGGTAAAGGTATTGCATTAGTGTTCAAGCTACGCTATCCAAATATGTTCGAGCAATACCAAAAGTTATGTTCTCAGCATCTAATTGATGTTGGAAAATTATGGATCTATAAGGGAGAAGAAACGGATCCATGGGTCTTGAATTTTCCAACTAAGACTCATTGGAAACTTTCAAGTGAGTATATATATATTGAAAAAGGGCTACAGAAATTTGTAGACACGTATAAAGAGAAAGGTATTACGTCAATAGCCTTTCCTTTACTTGGTGCATTTAATGGAGGTTTGGATAAAGGACGAGTTTTAGAACTCATGCAACAATACTTGTCCCAATGTGATATTCCAATTGAAATCTATCAATATGATCCATTAGCTCCTGATGATTTATACGAAACGTTCAAGAAGAATTGGCAGGCAATACCACAAGGAAAGAAAAAGGAGGTAACCAAAATTAGAACATCAAAACAGATAGAGACAATAGATCTAGCTGTAAAATCAGACGGCCTTCGTTCTATGATTGCTCTAATCAATTATCCTGGTATAGGCATTAAGACAATGGAATGCTGTTTTAAAATTGTAATGAATTATCAGGGAAAACCGTCATTGTTTGATTAAGACATAAAAAAGGCGCATCACCCAACTAAAAATGGTGCGCCTTTAACAATTTATACTATTGCAGGCTGGTCGTGTTGCTGGCATCAATACCGGCGTATATGGCTATCCCAAACAAAAAGCTGCCAAGATAGCTTTAGATGCCATTTTCAAGCACATTCGTAGTGGAGCTTACAACGGTGACGTTATCCTCTGCTGTTTTCAAGAGGAGGATGCAAAAAGGTATGAACAACTATTGAAAGGGTATTCACGATACAATTTCTGAAACAAGACATAAAATAACCTTCTAAAATATTATGTAATTATATACAGTATGGATGTAAGACAATATATGATAGTTGATTTGGATAGACAGGGTGACAAACGGATGTTTGTCACCGAACAAGTCTCTTTCATTTGTGAGAACAAGAATGGATTTTGGTCTGTACAGTTTTCATCATCCACTCGTGTATTCAATTACAACCGGCATCGCTTGCTTTTTCTTACCCATCCAGATACAATAGACCTGGGAGAAAAAGGATTGTATATTAAAAACAGACATATAACAAATGTAAGTGAATTGCTTCGCTTTACGGATGGAACTCACACATTTTATCATATATCTTATAATAATGGTAATTATGAAAATTTTGAGAGAAAGGACATCTATATAACACGTACTCCGATTGACAAATCCGGTGGCTCTACATGGGACTATTTACAGAAGCTGGCCGCGGAAACCGGATTGCAGACAGGAGAGGCTGAAAATATCCTGTCCAGACAATATGAATTGGTTGATGTGAAACGCGACAATGTTCCCTTGGCACAATATCTTGGTGACAAGGCACAATTAACCGTTCACCGTGCTCTCAAACAAATATACTATCCGTTTGGATGTAATGCAAGCCAAAAGAAAGCGGTAGAAGCAGCTTTGTCACATCAGGTAAGTATCATTCAAGGCCCACCGGGAACAGGAAAAACTCAGACGATATTGAATATCATTTCCAATCTGTTGATGGCTGGCAAAACTGTCCTTGTCGTATCAAACAACAACTCAGCCGTAGATAATATAGCTGAAAAATTGGAAAGAGAAGACCTTGGTTTTATCGTAGCAAAACTAGGTAGTGCTCAAAACAAGGAAACCTTTATTGCCAATCAATCCGATTATCCTGACACAAACGGCTGGAGTGTTGATGAGACAGTTGTAACACAACAAGCTTCAGTCGCCCTACAAAATGTAACACAAGGCTTTGACGGACAAATCAAACAAGCCCGAATAAAAGTAGAATACGATGCACTGCTGAAAGAGACGAAGTATAACGACATGCTTCATCAAGAGACCAATCAAAATAAATGGTTACAAAAGAATCTTTCATCCAAACTCCTGAATCTGCTGAATGCTTATCAAAGGATAAAAGAGAATGGAAAGGAAATAAGTTTCTGGTTTCGTCTGAAATGGTCTTTTTCAATGGGAATGAAAATGAGTGCTTTTCTTAGTGGGCTGCCTGCGCAAGTAATCACAGACCTGGAAACCGCATATTACATTTCACGCAAAACAGAGATTGAGCAAGAAATGGAACGTATATATTCCGTGCTTCAATCCATTAACATCCAACAAAGTGTAAAGGATTTGCGTTCATCTTCACTCCAACTTTTGAAAAGTAAGATTGCCAAACGGTATGCAAGCCCCATAAGAAAGAAATTTACCATTCAGGATATAAAATTCAAAACCGAAGAGTTCTTGAACGAATATCCGGTAGTACTTAGTACGACTTATTCCGCAAAAAGTTGTATTAGCAAAGATATGGTTTTCGATTATGTTATCATGGATGAAGCATCGCAGGTAGATATAAAGACGGGGGCATTGGCTCTATCATGTGCCATGAATGCCGTAATCGTTGGAGACGACAAGCAGCTTCCTAATGTAGTAAGTCGTGACGAAGCGCAAGCACTCAATGCCATCCAAACAACCTATAACGTAAGCGATTCGTACAATGCCATTACTCATAGCTTTCTGCAGTCGTGTGTAGAAATATTCAAAGATGCTCCGGTCACACTGCTCCGTGAACATTATCGGTGTCATCCGAAAATTATTGAATTTTGCAACCAACGATTCTATCATGGAGAGCTTATCGCTATGACTACAGACAATGACGAAAGCAATGTCCTACAAGTAGTGCGAACCGCCAAAGGCAATCATGCCCGTGATAAATTCAATCAACGAGAGATAGATGTAATAGTGCAAGAAGTAATGCCCGAATACACGGATGAAGAAAGCAGCATAGGCATCATTACTCCTTATCGTTTACAGGCAGATGAAATCAACAAAGCATTGGGATGCGACATTGCCAGTACCGTCCACAAATATCAAGGTCGCGAATGTGATACTGTTATAATGAGTATGGTGGATAATGTTCCCACTAAATTTTCAGATGACGCAAACCTGCTCAATGTTGCAATATCCCGTGCGAAAACACATTTGTGTATTGTAACCAATGGAAATGAGATACCGAAAGATACAAACTTGGCCCAACTTATAGCCTATATTCAGTATAACAATTTTGAAGTAAAGGAAAGCAAATTGCACTCTGTATTCGATTTGCTATACAAGCAATATACCTCGGAGCGGCTGGCGTATGAAAAGGCTCATCCACAAGTTTCGGAATACATGTCTGAAAATTTAATGTACGATCTCTTGTGCAACGCTATTAAAGAACTTAGATGGACAAATACGGAGATATTATGTCACTATCCTCTGTCTAAATTGGTTGCTGACTGGGATTTGCTGAATGAGCAGGAAAAGATTTTTGCAGAAAGTCCCTTTTCACATGTGGATTTCTTGGTTTACAATTCTCTTACCAAAGAACCAATACAAGTCATAGAAGTAGATGGTTGGCATTTTCATAAAGACAATGAGGTGCAACAAGCCCGTGATATAATCAAAAATGCAATACTGACAAAGTTGGGAATACGTTTCAACCGTATTTCTACTACAACTACGGTAAATGCGACAACAATACGTCAAGTCCTTCAACTGAACCAAATGGCTACACGACAATAAACAGAAATCAAATTATGATGTCAAAGAAAAACGGATAGGAGAAACAATATGCAGAAACTTCGCTGTGTAGTAGAACGTATCACTTACCAAAATCCCGAAAACGGGTATTCGGTCATGAAGGTCAAGGTAAAAGGTTACAATGACCTTGTGACACTTGTGGGCAACCTGCTGGAAGTACCCACAGGTAGTGTTCTGCTATGTGAAGGCGACTGGAAAGTGGATAAACGATACGGGAGCCAATTCGTGTGCCAGTTATGGGAAGAGGTGATACCTGCAACAGCTTACGGCATTGAGAAATACTTAGGTAGTGGCTTGGTAAAAGGCATCGGTCCCAAGTTTGCCCAACTGATAGTGAAACAGTTCGGACTGGACACCATCGACGTGATAGAAACAGATATAGAACGTCTCTATGAAGTACCGGGCATTGGTAAGAAACGTGTGGAGAAAATCCGGGAGAGTTGGGAGAAACAGAAAGACATCAAGAATGTGATGCTCTTCCTGCAAGGTTATGGCGTCAGTACGGCATACGCAGCGAAAATCTACCGGCGATATGGCAAAGAGAGCATTGACAAGGTAAAGGAGAATCCCTATCGGTTGGCAGATGACATCTGGGGCATTGGTTTCAAAACGGCTGATGGCATTGCTTCCAAGATGGGCTATGAAAAGAATGACATCCGGCGTTGTAAAAGCGGCATTATCTACACATTGAATCAGTTATCCAATGAAGGTCACGTCTATGCCGAAGAGGAACAGTTGGTGAAATCCGCCTTGGAACTGCTCAATGCGGAAGAAGAGCCTATCCGCGAGGCATTGGCATCTTTGATACAGACAGAAGACTTAAAAACCGACCAAGAAGCCATTTACCTTCCGCCATTTTATTATGCAGAAGTGGGAACAGCCAACCGCCTGCTTGGTCTGTTACAAGAATCCGGGAACAATCTTTTTGCAAAAACGTGTGACATCGAATCACTCTCCAAAGAGACCGGCATTGAGTATGACGAAGTTCAGGTGCAAGCCATACGCCAATCTGTCCAATCCAAGGTGATGGTGCTGACCGGTGGTCCAGGCACAGGAAAGACCACCACGACACAAGGCATCATTGCCGCCTTGAAACAGATGGGACTAAGCATCCTGCTTGCCGCCCCGACTGGACGTGCCGCCAAACGAATAAGCGAGGCGACCGGGATGGAAGCCAAGACTATCCACCGTCTTTTGGAATACAATCCCCAAGACGGTTACAAGCGGAACGATGAAAACCCGTTGGAAGGTGACGCGCTTATCGTGGACGAATGTTCGATGATAGACATCATCCTGATGAATAACTTAGTGAAAACCATGCCAAGCTCCATGCGTCTTGTCATGGTAGGCGACATCGACCAATTGCCCAGTGTAGGTGCAGGGAATGTGCTTCGTGACATCATCGAAAGCCAGAAAATTCCGGTCATCCGCCTGACACGCATCTTCCGGCAAGCGCAGTCCAGCCGTATTGTGATGAGTGCCCATGCCATCAACCAAGGGAAGTTCCCCGATACCAGCAACGGCAAGGAGACTGATTTCTTTTTCATCCAAAAGGAAGAACCAGAGGCGGTAGCCGAAGAGATTGTAAACCTTGTCAAGAACCGCCTGTCCAAAGCCTATCGGCAAAAGACAAGCAATATCCAAGTGCTTACCCCGATGCAACGGGGCATTGTGGGAGCGGCGAACCTGAACATATCCTTGCAGGCAGCATTGAACTCCAACCAAACGGCATTGAACCGGGGTGGCTATTCTTTCCGTGAGGGCGACCGGGTGATGCAGCTCCGCAACAATTATGACAAGGATGTGTTTAACGGTGACCTTGGCTATGTAGAAAAGGTGGATTTGGAAGAACGTACCTTGCAAGTGAACTTTGATGACCGCTTGGTAGAATACGATGTATCGGAACTGGATGAACTGACCCTTGCCTATGCCACCACCATCCATAAGTCGCAAGGCTCAGAGTACCCCATTGTAGTGATGCCAGTCTTGATGACCCACTATGTGATGCTACAACGTAACCTAATCTACACAGGTATAACCCGTGCCAAGAAGATTTGCGTGTTGATAGGGACAAAGAAAGCGTTATCATTCGCCATCCGAAACATGACCGTTCTGAAACGGAACACGAAGTTGAAGGAACGACTGAATCCGGCATTGGTGCAATCCGACAAAACCATGCCACCAAAAGAATATACGCTTCCTATACAAACGGAGTATGGTATGGTGGCAGAAGAGAAAACCGAATATGGAAAGAAGTAGAATCATTGTATTATATTCGCCCAATAAGTAAATTATGAAACACGCTGAATTTAAGGCTATAGCCAGACAACATCAAATAGATTTCAAGGTCAATGACCCAGAGATTAACATTGCCGCTGATAGATTCCCTATCCGTACTATTCGAAAAAATGGCAAGGAATATAAGATTGAGGTAAGGAGTTCTTTAACTTGGAAGGACTGCCGTGATGAGAATAACCTCTATCGAATTTTCTTTAGCGGATTCCGAAGAGAGATAACGGAAGAAGTAAACAGAGAAGCCTCTTTGACAAAAGGGCAAATGGTTACAAATCTTTTGCGCAGCGAACACATCCCATACAACGTATTCTTTCCTATGCGATATGACTTGGATGGAACAGCCCGATTGTTCAATCGTATTCTCGGAGAGGAGCGAATCGCTGCCATCAGCAAGATAAATATTGAATATAACCCGAAAGGTCTTGCCGATGGCACATCATTTGACGTTTATATCGAATACACTCCAATGGGAACAAATCCCAATGAGAAGGGCGGTATTGGCATTGAAGTGAAATATACGGAAAAGGAATATCCCATCAAACGTGGTACAAAGGAATGGGAAGAAACACACAACGCTTCCGGTATTCATCTTGCCAGCAATTACAGTAACCCAAGTAATACTTGTGGCTGGTTCAAACCGGAGTTTATAGCAGATGTCCCCTTTGAAGATAAGGAGAGAATGGTGGCCCATGTCGCAGCCAACCGCTATCGTCAGATATGGCGCAACCATATTCTTGGCGCATCCATGGTACTCGGATTGAGTGAAAAGCCAGATGATAAACTTACCGAGTTTACAAGCCTCACGGTTTACCCAGAGGACAACGGGCATTTTTCAGAAGTCTGGAACGAATATGAATCCAAACTGACACCAGACGGATTGAATACATTCAAGCACATCACATACGAAGAACTATTTCCTTTGATGCAGGAGTTCCTGAGTAAAACCGGAATTCCCCATCTCAACGAGTGGATAGATTACCTTAACAGAAGATACATCATAAAATGAAAATCTTACATCTTTCAGATACCCATGGTTGCCATCATCGGCTATATAACCTACCCGAAGCGGACATTCTGGTTCATTCGGGTGATTTCACCATGGCAGGAAGCGAGAATGAAGCCCTTGACTTCCTGAATTGGTTTTGCGACCTCCCATATCCGCACAAGATATTCATTTGTGGCAACCATGATGAATGTTTGTATGGAGCTAACATCAATGGTCTTGACAACAATGTCCATTACCTATGCAATTCCGGGATAGAAATTGAAGGTTTAAAGTTCTATGGTGTGCCAATGTTTATGGGCGACTGTATCAGTGACCAACAAAGCCGGAATTATACCAAGATTCCGCCCAACACAGATGTCTTGATAACGCATTGTCCTGCATACGGCATATTGGACTTTGACGATAACATCAACTACGGCTCGGAAGATTTGTTGCAACGGATAAAACAGATTCACCCACGACTACACCTGTTTGGACATATCCATATACAGCATGGAATTACCCATAATGGCGCAATCACATTTTCCAACGGTGCCATTATGAACGTAGATTATTCTCAACTCAATGATGCTAATCTAATAGAGATATAGTTTCCCAAATATCCCAAACAACTCCGACCTACGCCTCACGGCGGAAGTCGGAGTGTAACATATATAAAAGGAACTTATGCTGATGCCCTTGCTTCTAAGAAACGATGGGCATTGTCATTGACCAACTTGACAATCCGGTCGTGATACTCGGTATTGGAGTTGCACACCCCACGGCTTTGTATCACTTTCCCCTGGCTCAATGAAAACTCCACCGTCTCAATACGGTTGCCTTGGCGGTCATGAGCCGATAAGATAACAGAATCGGTTTTGGCGTAATACTCACATTTGAACACGCAGTGCTTCATTTTTTCACCCTCCGCTTGGTATGCTTCCAATGAATCAAGCACAGAGATTTCAATGTCATTATCACTGATAACGATACCGAAGAAACAAGACTTGTTCTTGTTGAAGTCCGCTTCCTGCTTCTTGGCTTTCATCATCTGCTCTTTGTTCCTGCGCTTTTCTTCCATAACCGTAGCCTTGTTCAGCCATCGGTCATGTTCCGCTTTCAGATTTAGAGGACAGATATATTTCGTACTGTGGATGTCCCGACCACACTTCTCCAAAAGCCGGACGGTATCACACCATAACCCAATGTCATCCAGTTGGTAATGATGTCGTGTGGCTATCTTGTAAGACTGCCAGCAACGGTCAACTTCAAAAGGATGGTAGATGAAATACGCTACAGACTTACGGTCTCCGGCTTTCATCATCGTTTCTATGCGGTGGTCACTGAGAAGTGCCTTCATCAACTTTGTCGGATGGCAATTAGGAAGCCGTCCTTTCATACCGTTACGTCTCAATTCTGGAAGGACGGAATACCTCGGATAGACGGCGGTGTCGGATATGACCCCATGCACTTCGTTCATGTTCCGCAATTCAATGGGTGAACCCCAGTTGAAACTATCCATATAATGTCCCAATGTCCTACATCTTGAAGTCAAGGCTGTTTGTCCTTGTGTGTTGAGCCACAGACGGCAGACTTCCATATGCCAAACATTCATCGGTTGTCCTTTCTTGTAAATGGCTTTAAGCAGGAACACTCTTTGCACTTGCAGACTACCCACCGTCTCTAAAGTAGAGAAATAGGCAGATGTTTCGCTCTTTCGTCTAAAGGTATCTTTTACTTCCAACTTGCTTCCACAATGCGGACAACGGACGAACTTACCTTTTCCCTTGTAGTCGAATCTCTCTCCGCAATCGCCACACGTACATTTCTGACGGGAAGTACGGAACGCAATATGTTCCAATACGTTTCTTACAGCCCACTCCACGGCTTTTGAGCCGATGGCGGTCAGTTTCTCGTTGGAAGCTGCCACCCATTTTTCAAACTTTGTCCTTGCTTTCATGGCTTAGAAATTATCAAAAAGTGATAGTTCGGGTTGCTGGTTCTTTTGCGGTTTACTAACTTTCGGTCGGCTGTTACGCTGTTGTATCTTTTGCAGTTCCTCGTCTTGGTAGCGTTTGAGGGCAATGGCTCTCTGTTCCGCCTTTTCCTCTTCGGTCAAGTCTATATGATGGTTGACCACGACTGAACACTGCAACGGCTTACCGATTTCAAGGGTGGGTTCATCTATGGCGTGTACAGCCATTGAAAACACCTCCATGTCGCTGAAACCGCAACATCCCGACTTCTGTACCTCATTAAAGATATAGTTTACCACATCGTCAATGGTACGTGTCGTCGTTTCGTACTTGGCACGGAAGAGTTCATCCTCCTTTGCCCTGCTGTCAAGATAGTTCTTGATGATTTCCTTAAAATGCTCTGTTCCTTTCATATCAGTTTGTATTAAATGGGTTATTCCAAAGGCAACTGTTTGAGATGTTCTTTCAATGGTATCGTATTGATGTCATCGGTTTTAAATAACAACTTCCACTTTGGCTTTACCAATGCCAAATGAAAATTCTCTACCGTGAAGCCGGTCATGTTTGAATAGCACTCAATATCAGCGAAATTCTTTCCATCCTTTCGGATATAGGCATAGTCGGGACACATTCCGAAACAACACCGCTTGATATTCTCTCTGTTCCATAGCAGGGTCAATTCATATTCACTGCCATTAAGAACCATCCTTTCCCTTCTGTCTATAAGTCTCATACGATTTTACGATTATAATAAAGTGGAATTTTCTTGTTATCAGTTAGTGTCAAACTCGTACACATCGGTATTGTCGTACCCATCGAATACAACCTTAAAGGTCTCAAAGTCCTGCCTACCTGCCAGTCTGACGGTATCGTGTGAACTTATGTAATAGGGTTCAAGCATGACCCGAAAAGGTGCGCCACGCAATACGCTATCAGCCAAAGTATATACCGTATTCGGTCGCTCAGGCATAATATACCCCAATGCGTATTCATTATAGACTACCAACTTGATTCTATCCATATCGCTAAATTTTGAATTGTTTTTATTTTCCCTTTTGTTTGAAGCCTTTCGACTTCTCGCATCCGGGAGATTTTTACGATACACTCCACACGAAAGGAAAAAGGGACGTAAGACAAACGTGACCAATGGAAAGCGGTTGGAATACCCAATTTGATACAAATTGCGGAAGGCTGCCGGCCGCTTTCCGTGCAGGCAAGCATCGCGGCGTTTGCCATCGTTCCCGCCTTTCGTTACTTTGTATCGAAAAATCCACTGATGCGTGACGACATGGATAAAGAGCAAAAAAATCCCGATGTACTTTTGTGTGTACACCGGGACTTCCCTTAAAAGAACGGAACTCTATTTCTGCATTACCTAACGGTTAATACTTTCTTCTATCGTTGGCTATTTCCAACGACATTTTCCGGAACTGTTTCAATAGCGGTTCCATTTCCAGCGAAGTTCGTCTGGCACGGAGCCCCGCCGCTTTGTTCCCCTTATCAAGTTGAGAATGGGCATCCCGAAAAAGGTCTGTTGTTTTCTGTTCCAATTGTTCTATCAATTCTTTCATATCCATTTCTATAATTGGTGTACTGTTGTTATACATTGATTCTAATCTCACTTGCTCCTTTTGATGGAGACAACCGGTCTGAATTTGTGCGGTTGGTCTTTCGGTGTTTCCTGAATGAAACCGGACTGCATCGAATAGAGCCACGCCTTGCTTTCCTTTTGCCCTTCCACCTCGGTTGATGACCACAGCCAACAATCACCCGGTTCAAGGCTGACAGGTGTGCCGCCCACAGCCGTTATCCGTTCATTGACATAATAACGGTTTTGGAACAAGTAAGCCAGTTGCCGCACGGACGGGACGTATGCCGACTGACCGTAACACCACATATCAAAGACTTTTATTGCCATCGGTGAAGTCACGTCCTCGCAGTGGAAGAGCAAATAGGTATTCTCGTTGCCGTCTTCTTCGGATAGTGACCCGGATGTCTCTTGGTCCACTCCAAGTGTATCGGCAAAAGCCAGCGGTTCCATATCGTGGATATAGACCGCATAACCAAGATTTCCAAGTTCGTTGTCACTGTCCACATGGAACACAATACCCATTGCCTCCTTGCCGGATTCCTCAAACCGTTTCTCGGACAATACCGTACCGTCCGCACAGACCACACTGCCGACATGAAGTTCTGATATGGCAGATAGTTCTTCTTCATGGTCGCACTCACAGGATGCCAAGGCTATCATGCCCAGTAATCCTATTGGTAAAATGCTTCTCCACTTCATAGCAACGGGATTTCAAAGGATTTGACTACACAGACAGCTTCCTTGTCTAGTATGAACCAGTATTCGGAACGGTACGGATTTCCGTCCGTTGATTCCGCCTCATATTCAATCTTCACTTTCCAGCTGGAAAACGGTTTCTGGTCATCAGGGCTTTCTGTAAACACAAGGTTGCGGATAACCGACATCACGGACATCTGCCGTTCCATCAGGCTTGACATCGCCTTGTCCTCGAAGTCCATATTCTCGAAACCATCCGTCTCCTTCATCACCTTTTCGTTCACTTTCATCATCGCCACGGAGATAGCCATCTTCTCTTCTTGGGTGATATAATCCCTGCCGAATACGGAATCCGGCGTGCTGACTGCATGAATCTTCACCGTTTCAGGACGGTCAACGGATGCAAGCAGTGCTTTCTCTGCCACCTCTTTGGCTCGGTCTTTCGGATTAGATTTATCCTTTAGCAACAAAGTGGCTATACCGCCAGCCAATACAATGCCAACGAACAGTAAGGCAAGTTTTATGCTATGTTTCATGGTCATATCTTGATGATTTGAAGTTTGTCAGGAGAAAGCCCTAACCGTTTGCGGTAGATGGAGCCATCTTCCCGGTACATTTCCAGTTCGGACGTAGTGATGTTCTTCTCACAGATTTCCTTTGCCTCGGCAAGCGTTACCTGATGACCGCCAATGTTCCTCCAGATGGAGAAGTTGCAAGGAGCTTCCTGGTTGCCATAGTTGGAGCAGTTGAACGCCCGGCTTCCCACACGAATGTCACCGCCACAATGGGGACACTTGGTAATGACAGCCTGCATATTGATGGCTCCGTCATCAGCCAGTTCCAGTACGGTCGGGAAAGTCTTTCCCTCTTTGGTTGCGAAACCGTCCAACAGGATGAAGCGTTTATCCAGCAACTCGGTGATTTCGTCATCTTCCATCTTGCGGTTGCCGATAATGGCGTTGATGTTCAACACGCAGGAAGGCTGTTCTCCGATGTTATGCTCACAACGATAACCTTTGCAGGTTTTCACCACGTTGCCGCCGCACAACGGGCAGCGACCCATAATTTTCTTTTCTGTTTCCATTTTTTGTTGATGTATAAAAGTTTGTAATTTATTTGGCTTTCAATACCGGAATCCTCTGTTCCAATCATTGACGATACCGGTTATGATATTCTTGCCCGACATGACATTTGCCCATCCTTCCGGGTCAAGGGAAAACCAAAGGTCGTTCCACGACAGGGTACGTACCTGCCATGCCAGGATAAAAAGGTCGGTATTGATGGCTTCCAGCCTTGTTACCACCTCGTTGGCGATGTAGTACCTTTCCGCTGAACTGAGCAGATTCACCTTGTGCTTCTCCTTGTTCCCGTCTCCGCCAGCCACGTCGTAGCTTCTCGAAGTCACCAGTTGCTTCATGAACGGATAAAGCGCAGCCATCTGGGTGGCGGCATCCGTCAGCTCGTCCGACACGATGGCGGCAATCGCCGTACCTTTGAGGTTACGACCTACCGACTTTGTGAGTAGGTTACAATTCTGTGGTATCTCTTTCAATACCAGTTCCCCTGCACGTTTGATTTGATAGAGGTTCTGCATCGCACCTTGTGCGTTGGAGAGGTATTCAAGCAGCTTGTCCTCCACACGATGTACTCTGTCAAGGGCGACCGTCACCGCTGTTTCAGCGGCAATGATTTTCTCCTGTGTCTTCTTCCGTTGCTTGTGGATGTTCTTCAACTCCGCTGTCTGTGCGAGAACGGCGGCGGTCAGTGTCGGGTCGGTCTGTTGGGCATGGCTTGGGATAGCCACGCCCAACGACAATACCATAATTGCTAAAGTTTTCTTGATCGAACTTGATTTCATGATTGGTTCTCCTTCCTTATAATTTGATACCCGTGTTCCTTCGTCCGGCAAGATTAAGGTCACGGTCATTCTTGTTGGGTGACAGCACCGGTTTCATCGGTTTGTTCAGCAAACAGTCGTTCCAATCCTTGAACGCTTTGGGCGGTAGCCATTGTCCCATCTTGTAGCGGATGGTCAGATGTTCAGCCACCAGTGCCAACAACGGACGTTCCGTGTTCACCACAAAGGATTTCCCTTTGGCTTCCACCCGTATGCCGTCTTCCGTCTTGGAGATTTTCATCGGAATATTCTCTAACAAAGCCATCATGCGCAAGCCATAGACACGTCCGGCTAGGTCGTTGTCAAAGCAGTCAAAGGCTTTCGCATGGGGAAAGCGTGCCATTGTCCCGGTAATCTGACCGTCCGAGAACGTACCGCCGATAGACACCAGTGCTGTATTCTTATCCAGTTGCGCCTTGTGGATTTGGTAGAACGCCATCGCATCAAAGGCCGATTCAAAGAAGAACACACTCGTCACCGCCTCACGGTTGCCGCCGGACAGGTCAGCCACCCAAGCAGCGGTCGAAGAATCTGTACCTGCGGCCTTGGACTTGTAACCGCCAAAGCCGCGTATCTCATAGCCCTTCACCTTGTCACCCTTGTCCGTATAGGGAAAGGCGACATTGTAACCGTCAAATTTGTCGTTCTGCTTGTCCCGAAGTAAGATCAGATAAGGGGAAAGGTCTTTGACCGTTTCGGAAGACAGTCCCCGTTGTGAGTATAACAATGGCATCTTTTCCATATCTATCGGTTTTACCTCGTACCGGGAAGCATCGAAGTGCAATGTCACTTTGGCAGCCTTCACAAACTCTCTGTTCTCCCGATATTCCGGTTCGGGCATATTGGCAAAACGCGCCATGACCTTGGCTATTTTCTGCCACTCGTCCGTGCCGGAAACAAAGAACGAATCCAGGTTCTCACGTATGAGAGTGACCACATCCCCCTTGGAACCATCCCTGCGGAAGAAGGTCTGTGCCGCCTTGTTATGCGGATTGCTGATGATAAGTGTGTCCCGTTTTTCAGAACCGCTACCAAGTACCAGTTCGATATATCTCCCGACACCGGCTTTCCGGTCCAGACGGTAGCCGAGGGCGTAGGCAACATCATCGACACCCACACGTGATTTCAGTTCCTTGAAGTTTACCTTGTAATCTGCCATCGTATTTGCTGTTTTAATTTCTATCAGATTCTAAGCTGGCTGCTTTCCTTGCGTGTATGCCGCATCACGGCAAGTTCCGGCTCGTAAGTCTTTCGGGCGGTCATATTCAGGAAAGCGTTCTTGTCATTCATATCCGTCAGTTGGAAGTAGGCTCTCGCCGTGTTCTTCGTAACCTTCTTCAAACCCAGTTCCACACCATCGTAGGAAGCACGGATGGCATAGTCACCGGAGCGGGTCTTGACAATGGCGGCATTCTTGAACGGCACTTCCTCGTTTGGGTCCAACGGCAGGAGCGGGTTGTTCTTGGCAAGGTAAGGGTCTTCACCAAGGGCCAGCCGTTGCTTGTCCACATGGTCAAGTATCAGGTCAGAAGCCTTGTTCACGTCCGCCATGATGGAGACAATGAACTTCGGTTCTTTCTTCAATACCCCAATCCACGAATCCAGATAAGCGGCGGAATTGTCGGTTATCTTGGAATCAAAGCCCATGGAATGGCTGATCATAGCGGCGGTAAGTTCCGCTACCAGTTCCTCCTTCGCATACTTCGGGTCGCCGAACCTGCCGCCCATTTCCCGGTTGAGCCTTTCGGGTGTCATCGTTGAGTGGGTCATCTCATGCAGCATGGTGGAATAGAACTCCATGCCACCCCGATAGGTGTCCTCTGGCGTATTACCGATATTGAATTGCGCTTTCATGGGAAGCACCACGATGTCACGGGAGGGAGAATAATAGGCACCGTCTTCCTGCTTGTCCGCGTTTATCGGGCATAGCCATCCCTGTGTCTGTATCATCCGGTCAAGGGCCGGATGGGCATACATACCTTCCGTATCACGCAATTCAGGCAGTTTGAACTTCTCCATCAGCTTCTTCATCCTTTCAGGCTGTACTTCCGACAGGTTGGTCTGCGCCACGTTATACACAGGGAAAGACTTTACAAACGGGATGGCTTCAAGTCCTTTCCGTTCTTCCTTGCCCATGGCACGGTATTCGTCCGAACTGATGCGTTTGCCGTCCTTGTCCTTGACCAGCATGTCCCAATACACGACCGGAAAGGCTTTCTCGCCCCTCAATACATGGGCTTTGAGGTTGTGCGCTTGGTTGAAGGTGAGATAGACAGGAAGCTCATAGCCCTTTGCCGCCGTTTGCAGTTGCAGGAAGAAGGAGTTGGAACCGGAATAGTTCCGTCCACCGACATTTTGCGGCAGACCGGCATAGCCCGCGCCGCCAATCCATCCTTTCTGCCAGTCGGAGGACTTCATCTGTTCCATCCGTTCTATCATCATTTCGGTAAAGCGGTCAAGGGCTGCCTGACCACCTGTGCCCGACGGGGAGTTAGTTCCATACGCCATAGTCTTCATCATTGAGAGCCTGACGTTCCATCACGTCGATTTCCGTCTGCTCGATGTAAAACTCCGCCGATTCGTCCGTAGGGTCTGTGCCGTGCGACCTGCACCAGTCCAAAAAGTCCTGTGCGTTCTCACCCTGTAATACAAAATGAAGGTGTCCTATTTTTCCGTCTTGCAGAAGTTCCACAAGTTCCTCGTATGTCTTTGTTGCCATATTGATTTTGATTTTATTGATTTGTTTCTGTTAGGGATTATCTTTTCATGGATGCCGTTTGCTCGACCTTAGCCGCAGGTGCGGCAAGCATGTTTGTTATCTCCGGGGTCAGGTATTTGGCGGCTATCTGTTCACGGGTGGCCGTCTTTGCCTTGAAGAGCGAATAGCCGTCATCGAACGAGATTTCATGTTTGGAGGTCTGTCCCTTGTCGCCCAGGTTGACCGACACCTTCCATTTGTTGTCGGTACGGTCTTTCGCCACCCGGACATCTTTGGATTCGACACCTTCAGGAAGTTGGTATTTCTCGTAGGCGGTTTTCAGGTGCAACCGTTCACCGAAGTTCTTCTCCACCAACTGATTGGGAGTAGCCACCCGGTCGAAGTAAGCGTTCAAGTCCTGTCGGGAAGCCACGGCGGACATTTTCGTGTCGCCAATCTGCGCATAGAACTTGTACTTGCCATAGTCGGGACGTTGCTCGTCCTTCTCCTTATAGACATTGAACTTATCCACGGTGATGTTGCCCTCCGGTCCGGCTATCGCCTTGGGCAGCTTGAAGGCCTCTTCCGGCACTCTCTGCATCAGCTTGGTCGGGTAGTAGCGTTCCATAAGTTGCGGAACGGTCATTTCCTTTTTCTGGAAAGCGGCAAGGTCGGTTGCGTCCATCCGCTGCGGTTTGAGTTGCTTGCCGTCCATCTTGGCAGTAAAGTACCACTCTTCGGGATTCGCCTTGCTTTGATAGGCGTGACCGTGCGTGACTTTCTCACCGTTGGCGGTTATCATCTGCGGTTCACGGGGCTTACGTTCCTGCTTGACCGTTTCTTTGGCTTCTGTTTTAGCATCGGCTTTTGTCTCTGTCTTTGTTTCTGCCTTTGCCTTTGCCTTTGTTTTCTGTTCCTTGGCAGGCTTCTCCTTGACAGTGTTCTTGACTGCCTGAGCAGGTTCTTCCTGCTTCTCCTGTTTCTTGCTTTTCTTCGTCATATCCTTGTTGTTTGATTGGGTTGTTGATTCCTCTTCCAATTTCATCCGCTTGGGGTCTTCCAACCGGTCACAGATGGCTACCCTTGCTCCAGAACGGATAAGTTTGGGCAAATAAGTGTCAAGGGAATAATGGGCAAACTCAGCAATCTTCATGTCCGTCTTTTCACCGGGAAGCATTTTATCCATTGCCTTTATGCCCAATATGACAGCGGCTTTCACCGCATCCTCCTTGTACATCCGGTAGAAGTCGCCCTCCCTGAACAGAAGCATCGCATCCGGGTGTTTCTGTTTCAGGTCATTGAACTGCTTCAATAAGCCGGTATCGTTTTCTGGTTTCTTCTGTGCCATGGGTTTATCGTTTGAGTCCTTTATCCTGTTTCTGTTCGGGACGGTGGTTCAGTTTGAAAGCACGTTCCTTGGATTGTGTATCTACCACTTTCTGATATTCCCAGCGGTTCTTGTCGGTCATGACCAGACCGAGGTATTCGGGATGCTGCTCGTCATAACGGAGCTTCTTTTGCGTTTCCCACTCTTTCAAGTCTCCCTTGATGACCTTGAAGCCTTGTGGCTCTTTGAGGTCAACACCTATGGAAACTTTCTCGCCGCCCACATTCAGTTCGATTGGTTTGCCGTCACGCACTTGCTGTTTCTGCTGTGTGCCCAGTTCGATGTCGTTGACCTTTTCCATGTATTTAAGTTTCTGCTCCAGCTTGATGTCCGTCACTTTGCGGTGGATGACCGATTGGGTCTCAGGGTCAAGTTGCAGGTATTGCTTTGTCTTTTCCCCGTTTACATCCACGGTTTTCTGCACGATGTCACCTCTTTTGAGCCTTTCCGCTTCCTGCTCGGTCAGCAAAAGGACTTTGTTGCGCTCGGTTTCCAGTTCCACCCTTACCGGATAAGCCATGAGTGCGGGATGACCGTCTTTGTCGGTCGTCATCTGGAGTTTGAGGGGTAACGTAATCAAGTCACCATTTCGGGCACTGAGCGACACCTGCATGAGAGGCGTCACCTCACCGGAAACCAGCTTCTCCTTTACCTCCTGCGGCAGACTGTCGGCTTTCTTGCGGTCGATACCCAATACTGCCAGTTTCTCGTAGGGCAGCATTTCTGATTGATTTCTGTTGTTCATTTCCATTCGGGTTTGTTGATTGAGTTAATTTTGCGGTAATGACCGCTTTGTCAGACACAAAATTATTTCCACTGATACCCGGATAAAGAAATGCGCAACACTATTCTAATGATAATAATGATGGTATTAGGAACTGCCAAGGCTTCGGCACAGTTCTATACGATTACCAAAGAGACAGATGTCAAGCCTGTTCTTGTGACGAAAACGGCTGTAAATGCTGATAATAAAGGAGAAACGGAATCCCATTCGGCAAAGGAAAAAGCGAAAGACACGCTGATTACTTTGGTCGGAAAATACAGCCACAATACTTCCATTGCCCGAAATAGTGACAAAAGCACGTCCCTAAAATCAGGGAACCAAAATGATGTTGGGAAAAACAGTTCTCTTCCTACACTGACTATTCCCAATCTTTATGAAGAGATAAGACGTAACGGCATCCAATACCCGAAAATCGTACTGGCACAAGCCATCCTTGAAACAGGGTGGTTCCGTTCATCGGTATGTCGTGACAAACACAACCTCTTCGGGCTGACCAATCCACGAACTGGGAAGTATTACGAGTTTGGGCATTGGACGGAAAGTGTCCGGGCATATTATACCAAGGTGCAATACAAGTACAAGGGTGGTAACTATCTGTTGTGGCTCAGAGACATCGGCTATGCGGAAGATCCGGGATATATATGCTCTTTAACACAAATATGTAGAAAATACCTATATTAATTCATGTAATGTCTCTATTTCATAAAAGTTATCGAATAAATTGATTAATTTTGTTCTTACAAATCAGATATTTTTTGCATTGAACAAAATACGTATGAACCCTAAACTATTATACTCAGCTCTTGCAGCAATTGTTGTTGCTGTAGAAGAAGGCGCCCGTAATCTACTACGTAGCAACGGACAAAAAAACTTCAAGAACGTGTAAATGCAGCAGCCCCTACTACGCCTTTTAAGAAAGATTTAGGTGTTGAAGACGACCATATACAATTAGCAATTCTAAAAAAAAGCAATATTGATTTAGTTCATTGCCAAGAATTACCAATGGATGAAAATGAAAAAAATGAGTGGAAGACCCTTATTTCTACTTTGGGAAGTGAATCAATAAAAACAGTTCTGAATACATCAGCTTTTAATGGACTTCTGAAATGCGATGCACCGCTCAAAGATCTTTGTCGAATCAAGGATAATCCTGATGCTATGAGAGGTTTTATTATGACAGATGGGAAAATTTCAAAACATGCCTCATTTTCAGAAATAGGTTTAAGCAATGTTGCACCATTACTAGTATATCAATGTATGGCTGCTGTCACTTCTCAGTATTATCAACAGATAATAACAGAAAGATTAAATGCTATTGACATAAAGCTTGACAATATAATTAAAATTCTTACCGCTGATGACCGTGCTAAATTGAAAGTTGCATACAATAGATTCATAGAACTTAACAAAAAGAGCACCTATGATATTGCAGATAAACAGATTGTATCGGAATTCTCTGGATATGTTGAAATAGTCAGAGAAAAATACAGAGAGTTGCTATCTGGCATTGTTAATCTTAACGCTAGTTATAAATGGAGCGATAAAGAAGAGGCTAAACTTAAGATTCAATGTCTTCAAAAGTCTCATTACTTTGATTACCTTGATATGGTGATGCATGCCGAGGTATTAACTTTTATTGCATCTGTAATCTCTATAAAAGTAGCAAAATTTCTTGGAAATCACGAAGACATCAAGATTTATGCCGATAGAATAAATCTTGATTATTGGAATAATTATGTTGACCAATTCTATAAAATTAGGCATGATGTTGTAAAATACTTAGAATTTGAAGCCGATGCCTCTTGGATACAAGGAGAATCAATAGTTGCAATGAAAAATGAGCAACTTAAAAAATTCAAAGACATTGAAGAATCAATGAAGAAACTTCAAAGCCAATTTAATCATAAAACAACCCAATACATTGAAATTCACGAAGATGGAACACTGAAAAAATATATACATTTGGCTGCATCATGATAAATAGAAGTTTAAATCTGATCTTATGAAATAATATAGATATATATTAGATGTATTGGATAAAATGCATAAAATCCATATTTGGTTACACTGCTTTGTATGAATCCTCTATACCCATTATATTGGAAGATAATAAACGATGTAAATATCGCTCCAATTATCCCATAGTGCATCATAACAGGCAGGGTAAAAAGCATCTGAACTATCCTGCCTTGTAAGCTGTCCGTTTGTGGTTGGGTCATATAAAAGATAGCTATCATTAGAATACCTCTCCAGTCATAATCCGTACCCATATAATAAGCCAATACAGCAACAAGGGCTACTGCCATAAACGACAAGACCTTGTACTCACGACACCTATCCAACAGAGCCAGTGCCACCACTCCCAAAGCCAAAGTGAACATTACGTTATGCGTTCCATCCGCTCCGTTCAGCAGAAACCAAGGTACTTCGCTAATGATGGCGAAGCCCAATAGTTGCAGAAAGTATCTTTTCCTGTTCTGGGTATGTGCAAATCCCTCTGTTATCAGGAACGCAAACACCGGAAAAGCGATACGTCCCACACAGCGCATCGCTTCATAGAATACCGTCCCATGTTCCAATAGGTAATAGGCGCAATGGTCTATCACCATCGAAATAACGGCAATGATTTTCAGTGAGCTACCGCTCAATTGGGGTAATGAAAGAGACCTGCTCATAAGCCATCAACCCATTCCAAGAAGTTCCTTCACCATATCTTCCACCTCCTGATTGACCCTTTTGAAGTTACGGTTCAGCATGATTTCCTTCTCCCGGTCATTTTTGAACTCATAGAGTTTGGGAATCGGTACATAGTGCGCTTCCTCTTCCTTAATCTGCTTCATATCGAAGTGCGTCTTGCAGAAATACTTTGTGGTACGGAACTCCTCCGACTGCTCGATGTCGAAGCGGTTCAGCATACTCTCATCGGTGGCAGTAAAGTCACGTGCCGCCTGACCAGCCAGCCAGCCGGTCGCCATATCCGCTATCTTCGCCGCCGGAACAAGGTAATCCATCTTCTCGGATATGGTCGTTGACACCTTTTGGTCGTTGATGGAAATGGAGCGTGAAGTCTGCTTTGCCTTACCGAACACATCATTTTGTGCCCACTCTAAAGTATCCTTGTTACGTGCCGCACCCATGAAGATATTTCCGCAAGTAGTGATAATCTTCTGCATACCCACCTTACCATAGTCCGCTTCCAACTGGGGCAATTCCTGGAATCCCAGTGTAACGGCAACCTTGTTGGAACGTGCCGTACCAATCAGACGGTCTATCTTGTGGAAGTAGAGCGTAGGCAGCTCGTCCACAATGATGCTTACCGGAATGTTCCCTTTGGAGTTCACACGGGTAATCAGTCGGTTCAGCACCAAAGCGTTCAATGAACCAATGACCTGTTCTTTTTCCGGGTCGTTGGCGATGACCAGATAACTCGGATTCGCCTTATCTGAAATCTTCAAGTCGAAGTCGTCCCCGGTGAATACCCAATAGGCTTCAGGGGAAACAAGCCGCGCCGCATTGACACGAAGCGTACCCACCATACCTTCCAACTGGTCATTCGCCTTGTTCTCGTAGGCACTCTTGAACGGAGCCATCAGTGAGGCTATCTTGTCATCCTGCATCAGAATATTGAACACCTGGTCGTAGGGTCTCCCCAAAAAGGAGAGCACATGGGGCATATCGGAATACTCTCCCGTAACGGTGTCCGGCTCCACCTCGTTACCCAACTCATCTTCATACCAGCAGCGGTCAATCCATATCTTCTTTCCGGTTCTGTCTGTATAGCCAAAACCGTTCAAATCCACAAACATCCTGTCCTCGTCCGTAGATACGTCATTTCCCTTGTCATCCACGAAGTCCAGCACGACGTTCCCATCTTGGTCAATAGCATTGAAGTCATCCCAGTTACGAATAACTATCTCCAATTTTCTTCCCTCCAGTGCTATGAAGCGTTTCAGCTTCTTTCCATTCCTGAACCCGACTGGATGGAAGTTGACGAAGAAGTAGATGATTGCCGCCAAGAAGTTCTCCGCCGAATTGGTGAAGAACGCTTCCGAACCGCCTTTCTTTTCGCCACCGCCCTTGTTCAATGAGGCAAGGAGAGTGGCCGCTGTTTCGGATGCAGCCGCCAAGTCGGGAATGTATTTCCGCTGGATGGGGTTGATACGGTTGGAATATTCCACATCCGTAAAGTTGACGATACGAAAACCACAATTTTCAGGCAATCTGCCCGCTTTCCTGTTCTTGCAGAACTGGTAAAACAAGGTCTTGGCAAGTGTCGGGAACTTGTAATCATATACCATAAGCGTAAAACCTTTGGCCGAATGTTGCCGGATGAACGGGTCAATGATACCGAAAGATTTACCTGAACCCGGCGTACCCAAGACGATTGTACCACGGAACGGATTGATGATGTTTATCCATCCTTTGCGCATCTTCTGCTTCCAATAGTAAATCATCGGGATGTTTACCGAGTAGTCATTATTCGTCAAGACTTCCGACTGCTGGAAGGATTCGTTCTCGAAGTTGAAACGGTCTTCACCTACCTTGTAGTTGTAATACTTGGCAATGGCATCCAGTCCCTGATGCACTAACATGGTACCCACCACCGAACAGATTGCATAGAGAATCCGGTTTGCCGGAAATCCCATCCAACTCATACCGAAGTCCATCCCGTGAAAGAGGAAACACAAGCCGACAAGGGTCAGTCCTGCCAACACAGGATAGACGACCATCGTCTTCACGTTGAATTTAAGGGCTTTCTTCGCCTTTGTCCCAATGCAGACGATACAGATACAGACCAGTTCCGCAACTTTACAACCGGAAACGGAATTGAATACCTTGAACCGTCCAAACAGGTCAAGGACAAACTGCGTTACCCGGTTATCTGCCGTAATCGGCAAATTCATCACGATTTCCAATATGAGGAAGATGTAAATGCAACTGCGGAAGTAGTTATACATCTGTTGCTGTTCCCTTGTCTCTTCAAATGCCATACGCTATTAGTAATTGAGGTTAGAATGGAATCTTCATACCTATCAGCAGTCCGTTTCGGAACGTGTCACCATGAATGAAATTCACATTGTTCTTTTGGATAAGGGCAAATTCCCAACCGTTCTGAAACACATAGTTGTATTCAAAGCCACCTTCTATCCCAAGGAAAAACTTACGCTGTGTAGCCCCGAACTGGGGGCCAAAACGGAAGCGGAGCATCCCGTTCTTATACCGTACCAAACGGTGCTTGTACACCAGACCGCCATCCCAATAATAGCCTTTCCAAAAACGGTGGCATACCGGTGTCTGCCAATGGTTGCCCAACTCACCGAACACTTCCACGGCGTTGCCGTAGGAGAGCGGATGCTCGTAACCGACTGTAGCGTTTAACGTGGAAGGGAACAGGAAGCCGGCGTTTATCGTCAGCTTGCCGTCTTGTGCGGATGCGCAGAGCGTTGTCACCACACAGATTAGAGTGAATAGAAACTTCTTCATGGCTTATCGGTATATATGGGGATAATAATGGTAAGGGGATTTTTTGAGGATGTCCGAATCGAAACCGTCCGCATGGAGGATATCCTCGTACTCAATGGTCAATGTAATCAAGCGTCCGCTGATTTGGTTTTCGGAGATTTCAAGACGGAGTACCTTCTCGTCTGGGAAGGTTAGTTTGGGCAGTACCAGCACATTGCGGTAATGCTTCTTGAACTTCTTGGCAAGATTGAGCGAATAGACCGGTGTCAATTCGATGGTTTGTGAATTGGTAGCCTTTGCCTCTTTCTTATCGGTCAGCTTGATACGCAACTCTTCGATGTCGTAGGCAATCTTCGTCTTGTTCTCCAGCGAATAGTCGATGAAGAAGTAGTCACCGATGGAATAGATATTATTGACCACGGCTTTCATGCCGTGCATCCTTGATACCACCTGGTTGTACTTGCGGTTACTGCCATAGACCGCCCAAGCATACCGTGCCATTTCCGACACCGGCATGGAGACTTCGGGGTTGATATAGGATTCCGCATGTTGGTAGGACACATGATAGATGGAGGCGGCATATTGGGCTGACCCGGTATATATGATGTCGTATTGGGCGATGTGGCGTTCACCAATCAATGTCACCGTTCCCAATAGTTCGTCATCCTGATAGCCGGATGTTTCAATGGAATCGCTCTCCATAAACGGTTTGATACGGACAATGTTATCAGCGCATTGGTTCCCGATAATCTTTGTGGTGGAAATATCCACCAGTTTGATATTCTCCGGCATGACAATATGGGTGGTCACTTCACGGTTTACATAAATCTTCTCGTTGGCAGATGTGTGTAAGGCAAAGCCAAATACACTGAGAATAATGGAAAGAATCTTTGTCTTCATTTTCAGGATTGTTTTATTGTAAAGTTTATAGTCATCTTGCTTCATCCGAATTAATCAGATAGACAATCGTGTTATACTTGATTTTCGCTTTGTTCTTCCGTATGTTGGAAGAGAGTGCCGAAGTAGCGGAGTTGTACATATTCTGCAACGCTTGCAGGGCGACTGCTTCCCCGGAAATTCCCGAGCCGTAGCCGTCCGATTCAAAGCTGATGTTCTGTTGTACCGTACTGGCTCCCGCATCTTTCACGAAATCACGGAAGGCGGATTCGGGGACATAGAAACCCTCCATGCCGTCATTGTCGAACACGGACAGGTTCACCTTGATGAACTTGCCGCCGACAAGAATGCTGGTGATAGCCGCACGTACACGCTGCTGTCCGAACCCCGTCACCGTTCCGTACAGGTAAGTATTCTTTTTGAGTTTTGTCCCGCTTACCGTCACATCATCAAGCAATTTGAAACGTAACCGGGTGCCTTCCTTTGCCTTGGTGTTCTGGTCTATCATCGCACGGATAAGCGTGGCATCCGCCGTACTGCTTTCCGCTTCCACCGTGTGGAACTTGTCGGCGTTGGTGTCAGGCGACTTGATGACCAGATTCGGACGGTTACGTTCCATTTCCTCTTCTTGTACCCGGGCAATGGAGTCCGCACGCTGCTTACGTGCCGCTTCTTCAGCATCCTCATTCCCGATACCCAATCCGCTCTCGATGGCTTTCTGCCGTTCATAACTGCGACGTTGTATCTCCTCCAAATCACGGGCAAAATCTTCCTGTGAGGAATAACCGTCATTTCTGTTTGCTGGGTTGTCACCGTATGCGTAGGAATTGATGTGTTTCCTTGATTCGGCAAGCGAGCGTTCCAGTTCTTCCATTTCCTGTTGCTGACGGATGCGTTCAGCCTCGGCAGCATCAAGACGGTTCAGTTCTTCCTCCGTATAGCCGTGCTCCAGACTCTCGTTCTCTTCCTTGTCCTCGCCAAGAGAACCGACGGCAGTAAAGGCTTCCTCGTCACCGAAACGTCTAGACATTTCATACATCTTGTCGCCCGCTTCCTCCGCACGGGCTTCCGGCAGTTCCATATTGATGCGGTCGGTAACGACTTCCTGCTTTCCGCTTTCACCGCCCCCGAAGGTCTGCATCACGAAATATATCAGGGCGCATAAGGGCACGAAGATGACCAACGGGAAGATATACTTTGGTTGTTTGAAATTTACTTTAATCATGGTTGTTATTCTCGTTGTTATTCAATGATTTGACAATACTTTCCAGCTGCCTGTACTGTTTGATGATACGGAGGGAATCCCCGTGTGTCTTATGGGGAATGGCTATCAACGAATCCAGTTCCTCACGGATAGACTGCCCGTCTGTGACTAGTTCCATCAGGGTATTCCGGTGCTTCTCCTTATTCGCTTGTATGGTATGGAATCCGTTGAACATCGGTTCCATACCGGCAAGAATACTCACTTCCGGCTTTTGGCTTTCCGTATTTCTGCCATCCCATACGACTGTGCTGACGAGCAAGAACAAAAGGCTTCCCGTCACATAGGCGAAAGTACGCCTCGGATGCTTTACCGCCCAGGCGTTTGCTAACCTTACCCGTGCAGCCAGCCGCCATTTTATCCCGACTCTTTCCATCTTGGGATGTAGCCATGACTTCAATGCCTGATGGTTCTGCAGGCGGCTATCCTGTAATTTCTTCTTTATTGATTTCATACCGCTATGTATGTTTGGTTTTCACCGTTAATAGTCCAAATCCTTGTTTTCAATGGTTCTCCAGCCGGTAATCATCAACCCGTGCGGATTGTTCTGTGTCCTCGGCACGTTCTCGATAAACCCGGTAGTGACCATCGACCGCTTCATGTCCCGGGTGCGCCGCTTGATAAGCTGCGTACCGTAATAGGTGAACTTCCGTTCATGCTCGTCAAAGTGGATGGAGTCGCACATGATGGTACAGACCGCCGACGAGGAAATGATGTCGGAATAAAACCCGTTCTCGTCCAACGCCTGTTTCTGTTTGAGTGCCGTCCCGTCCGCCATATACATCGCCTTGCCGACCGTCCACTTGATATAGTCGTTATCGGGTGGCAAATTGAAGAAATACTGATGAAAGAGCTGGATATGCGCCTTAGCCTCCATCGTGAAGTTGGCTTCCAACTGCGCACGTTCCGCCAAAAACGGAATGTCACCATCAAGGATATATATCTGTTCCCTTTCCTTGGTCACAAGGGACATACAGCACCAGAGGGTGAACCCGCAAATGACCACGCAACCACTTATCGTCGCAATGACCGTCATCATGGCGAGCTTGGTCTTCTGTTCTAATGATTGTATAAGCATATCTGTTATCGTTTAAGTTTATGATGGCATCATTGCTTTCGCTCCTCCCGTCACCGTGTTTCCGGCTACCGCTCCGGCGGTGGCTGTAATGCCAACGGCGGTCGCACCTGCGGCAGAACCCGCTCCCGAACTTACACCGCCCGGAATCAGCCAGGATGCCACTTCGGGGACAAAGCGGATGATGTAGGCACCCACCAACATTCCCATGGCATACATGCAGTTGGAACCGATACCCTGCAAGCCGAGTGCGCCTATCTGTGACCAGGAGTTGAGTGATCCGTGCAGCAGGTGGTCATAGGCGATCATATCCTGCTGCAAATTGTAAAGCAGGATGAAGTCGATGTAATAGAGGCACATATACGTGACGAATCCCCACAACGAGAGGGAAAGGAACTTTGACATCCACTGGCTCCATGCCGAGTTCCAAGGCGGTGCAAGCGACAAGGCAAACATGATGGGACAAAATATCAGCATGATTGCCATGAAGATACGCTGTGCCACAAGGATGCCGTAATAGGACATCTGGAATATCAGTTCGCCGACGAAGCGGATGACATCGTTTATCCACTCGCTGACCTTGGTCTCGGTGGCGACCGCCGCCCGTTGGGCGTAGTTGTTGATGGTAGTGCCTAGGTTCTCCACGTTGTAGATGAGCTTGTCCCACCAGTTGGCATCCTCACCGATGGCGGCAACCTGTTTCGCCGTGGCGATGGAATCCTGCACCGCCCTCAGACGGTCAAGGTACTCGCTCTGCTTCTGTGCCACCTTCAACTCGAAGGCGGCGACCTCCTTGTTCTTGGAATGTGCCATTGCTTTGGTAGCGGCTTCCAGTTCCTTGCCGGGCACCTGCAAAGCAGAACAGATCCATGAAGAGAAAGAGATACACATGGATATGCCGATGATACGCAGCAGCTTCATCACATCCATGCCGCGCCGTCCGAGCATCATCATCCAACACTCGTAGGAGCCGACACAAAGGGCAAGGCAAAGTCCGATGACCCGTGCCATGGAAACGGCATCACCCAACACCGCCACATTCGGGAAGGTCTCCATGGCGACAAGCAGTTTGTCAAGGCTGTCGTCGATGGCGGGTAAGCCGATGGTTAGGGGAATAAAAAGTAAGTTCATGCTATTGAATTTTAATCAGTTGCTAATAATGTGTGGCGGCCATCGCGCACAAATGGGCGGTACGGTTAACCAGTTCCTCCATCTTTATCTTGGCATCCTCGTAAGCCTGCCTGCGTTTGGCGTTCTCCAGTTCGTAACCCACACCCGTCTTATGGATATAGGCGATGTCGGCACATAACAATTCATTCTGCCGTCCCAGTTCGTCCACTTGGTATTTGAGCTTGCCACCGCTCTTCTGCATACAATAGAGCAACCCGTCCGTGATGCAATCCTGCATCCGGTTGAACTCATCCCTGTAGGATGCGTAGGTCAAATCCACCGAGCGGTCGGCTTCCCGAAGTAGCTCCTCCTTGTATAGTTCCCCGACATACTTGCGTTCGTCTTCGACCTTATCCACTTTCTGCCGTTGGGTCTCCTCCGAGAGGACACGCACCGGCATGATGCGCTTGATGTTGGATTTCGGCTCTTTGAACCTTACCCGCCAGCCGGACTTGAAGCCCGCCCACTTCCAATACATTTCAGCACCGGAATAATTCTTGTGCAGGAAATAGTAGTACCAGTCCGGAGCGAAGTCCCAAGGACCGTTTTCCATCGACTGCCATTGTTTCTCCTTCTGCTTGTCGTGCCTTACAACTTGGGCGTTACCCATAAAAGGAATACAGCACAACATGACACAGAATCCTATCATTGTCTTTTTACATTCCATATCCTTTGTTCCATTTATTGATTACTTTTTCCACTATCGCATCCTTAACTTCGGAGTTCAGTATCTCCCAGATGTAATCGGGCTTCCAGCCGCAATCCGTCACCAAGAAGCAATAGAGGTTCGCATTGTCTATGATGTGCCGGGCACGGTCGATGGATGTTTTGAGCGACCATACCAAATCCAGTTTCTCGTCCATGGTGGCTTTCATCAGGTTGATGCCGGATGCCGCCACTGAAGCATAGAGGTTGTAACAATGCTTCACCTCCCTTGATATGGCGACATTCGCATCCGCATAGTACCATGCCACGAAGGGCTTGCCCGACACGTGCTTGAACGTGTTGCTCGTGAAGTCCTTGTATTCCTTTACCAACATAAAAAGCGCATTGGTGGTGGAGGAAATGGCTCCTGCCAATACCAGATAGGAATGGGCATTGTTGAGCCTTGTGTCAAGGGTGGTACGGACATCGTTGAACTTGTCCGCTCCCTTGGTGATAATGGACTGCTCACCGAAACTCGTGGCCACACGTTGCAACGCCTTGTCTTCATCCTTCTTGATTGCCTTATGCAAGGCTATCAGGGCTTCTATGGTGGGAAGGTCTTTCGGCATGTCAATGGCGAATGTCCTGACCGGCAACAAAATCGCCAATAACAGAAAGACTGCTTTGATTTTCAGGTATTTCATAGTGTCATATCTTAGCTTTTCAACCTGTTCCAGTCACGTACCAGTCCTGCCACATGGTTTTTCATCGTCACCACGTTCACCCATCCTTCCGGGTCTATGGAAAAGAAAAGGTCGTTCAAGGTGGCGTATTGCGCCATCATCATCATGCCCTCCACCTTGTAGCGGATGTTCATCAAGTCCGTATAGATGCGGTTGGCCACCGTCAGCCGCTCGTAACGGTCAAGCATATTATGCCCGTCACCTTGTTTCTTTGCTGTGCCTTGTCCTTTGAGCGGACTGTCTATTCGGGCATTGTTCACGATATTCACGAAATCGCCTACCAGTTGTTGGGTCTCTACCACAAGGTTCCCTAATTCATTCAAGCACATCAGTTTGTTGCTGAATTTGGCTTTGTTGACGGTCTTGACCAGTTCGGGCACATCCAAGATGATGTCATAAGCACAACGTCCTATCTCGGTATAATACTTGCTTTCCGTCCCGAAACCCTTTACATTCTCCAGTGTCACCTTGTAGAGTTCCTTGATAGTCGCCATACTTACGGTATATAATTCCAGTCTTTTCTTTTTGGAAGCGATGGAATCCAAGCGGTGGTTATGTTGTCCCTCAATCGCCTTTTGGGTAGCGAAGTTGGTAGAGACCGCTTTCAGACAATGAGGGTCAATCACAACCTTCCAAATAGCAAACGACGGGGTGGCGGTTGATAGAATAAAGAACAACGCCAACAAGAATTTGAACTTCACTTTTTCCATAACGGCATGACTTTTTGATGTTGATTGACTTTCCTTGCAAATTCGAGGTATTTCAGACCTCCGTCCAGTTTGCGGTCGGCTTCAATGCGGGTGATTGCCTCCTGCATCGTGCCATACTGCCTGAGGTAAATCTTCAGGGCTTCCTTTTCGGTGCGTTCCGTGGTGTATGCCCAGTAACATTCCGGGGCTTCCTCCACGCCATACACATCCGAATGGGTTCCCCGGCATATCCAGACCTCCTTGAAGTAGCTGCGACCTTCATGGTTATTCAAAGCGTTGATGGTGAATATCTGCTGCCGTTGCACCTGTGTCAAGCCCAAGATTGCCGCTATTTCCTCATACCTGTCCTTGAACTTGGTCTGGTCAAGCAGTATCTTCACATCGGAGTTGTTGATGATGGCTTCCTTCACAATGGGGGAATCTATCACATCGTTCAGTTCCTGGGTGACCACTCCGGCAATGCCGTGGAACTTTCTCACCGTCTTATAGAGATATTTGATATACTCCGCCATCGTAGGCGAGGCAATCGCTTTCCACGCTTCTTCGATAATGAGTGCCTTGCGACCTTTCTTGATGCGCATCTTTTGCAGGAACACGTCCATGATAATCAGCACCACAATAGGGAAAAGTACCGGGTCATCCTTAATCTTGTCAATTTCAAAGACGATGAACCGCTCATCAAAGAGGTTGGCATCCAAGTCGGAGTTGAGTGTCATTTCCAGTTCACCGCCCCGGTAGAACTGTTTCAGAATGGCGGCGAAGTCACGGATGGGGAAGTCGATTTTCTCCAATGACGTGATTTGCGGAATGCGCTGCAAGGCAAACTCGTAATAGGAATTGAAGGAAAGTTCCTTCACCTTCAACCGTTGTTTTTGCCGTTCCAGATGGTCTATCTGCCGGTCAATCTTGACCAGCATGGAATTGTCGTATAGTTCCTGTTTGAACTTCTCTATGATGCGCAAGGCACGTTCCCTTTCGGACGGAGAAGCAGCCGGATCATGAGCGAGTGCGTTCAAGGAACGGGACTGGCGCAGAAGTTTATGACGGCGGGCTTCCGTTGGCAGCATCAAGGCACGGCTCTCCGGCTTTTCCGGGACTTCCTTCTCGTTTATCAATCGGTCGATGTCCTTCATATCGTGGTCATACTTATCATGGTCACACTCCATACGGGCGGCTATCAACAGTTTTTGTCTCAAACCTTCTCGTTCCTTGTCGGTGAAGTTCTCGAAAGGATGGAAATAAGCTTCGTAGTATTCCACGATGGTCTGGTTAATGAGCATATCCTCAATCTTGGAGGGGACAGCGTTTCCCTTGAAAATCAGGAACACCAAGGATTTGAGAAAGTTCTTCTTCTCGCCGAAGTTCAGGGCATACTCTTCCTTTGTCACCTTGAAAGGGTTCATGGAGATTGGTTTCTCCTTGGAATATGATATGTATGTACCTTTATAGTAACCACAGATACCCTCGTAGGAATCACCCGTATCAACCATAACGACATCGGTATTCTGTTCAAGCAACTGGCGGACGACACTATTCATGTGGAATTGATTTTCAATGACTTTTGTTGCTGAAAATCAACCATATAATAAAATAACGGTACAACTATCCGTAAAGGAAAAGAGGGAGTGAAAAAGTTGCTTTGAGGGAGTGAAAGGATTAGAAAAGGTGTGTGTGTTGAATGAAAGATTTAACTAAATCTTAACAGTTGATAAGCATTTTTAGTGTTTTGAAAAATAGCGAATTGGAAGGATAAAAGACACCAAATGCAACTCTTGAAATTGTTGATATATATCAAGAATACTATAATTCTACCCCAAAAGGCAACGTATCATTTTGATATATCGCTATAAAGTAGTACCTTTGCACAAAATAGTTATTTGCAATCATGTAAAAAGAAAGGTTATACACGAAATACAAATTATAGAGCGGGCTGGATTTATGCCAGATCCTTGTGTATAACTTATGTCATATCCCGTTTTGTTTTACATTTAATAATTGCAAATAATTATGAGCTTAATAGTTCAAGATTTATCGTATATACATCCAAATAAGGATTTCCTGTTTCAAAATATCACTTTCACCATACCGGCTGGAGAGAAATGCGCTATTGTCGGGAATAATGGTGTAGGAAAATCCACACTCCTGAGAATATTGGCAGGAAAAATCCCTCCTGCAACAGGAACCATCGTGTGTGATGACATCTTGTACATGATACCACAGCATTTCGGGCAATTCGATGGTATGAGTGTTGCGGAAGCATTAGGATTGGCAGATAAGTTAAGAGCTTTGTCAATCATATTGGACGGGCGTGGTACAGAGAAAGAATACGAACAGCTAAACGATGAATGGGACATTCCGGAAAGGTTGACGGAAGCTTTCGCCAAATGGCAAATCGGACATATCGCTCCAGATATGCTCATGGGCAACCTTAGCGGCGGCGAGAAAACAAGAGTCTTTCTTGCCGGACAGGATATTTTCAAACCCTCCATTGTCCTAATGGATGAACCGACCAACCACCTCGACACGACAGGCAGAGCTTTGGTGTATGAAGACATTGCCCATACAAACCGTACCACCGTCATTGTCAGCCATGACAGAACGTTATTAAACAGGCTTTCCGCAATTTATGAAATGTCTCCGACAGGGATGCAATTCTATCCCATGAATTATGATGCGTATCGGGAAACTGTTGATGCGGAAACTAAAGCTAAAGTGACACGGCTGGAAAATCAACAGAAGGAGCTAGCAAAAGCCGAGAAGTCTGCCCGTAAAACAATAGAACGGCAACAGAAACATGCTTCGAGAGGAGAAAAGCAGAATGCAAAGAAATGTGTCGCACGCATTTCCATGGGATTATTACGTAACAAATCGGAAGCAACAACATCGAGGCTGAATAAGGTGCAACAGGAAAAAATGGAGGCAATGAGACGAGATATACACGAAATACGTTCGTCCATCAATGAATATACAGAGATAAAAATCGACATGGGAAATTCTGCCTTGGCAGGCAAAAAGCTACTTGTGGAGGCAAAACATGTTACTTTCAAGTATGTTGGTCGGAATACTATGTGGAGGCAACATCCCTTGGATTTATCCATATTCAGCGGTGAACGCATACGGCTTCAGGGAGATAACGGATGTGGTAAAAGCACTTTGCTCAAACTTATAACAGGGGCATTGCAGCCTACAAGCGGTAAAATACTTCGTAAAGAAACGCTGAACATATTGTATCTTGACCAAGAATATTCGTGCCTTGACAATGAGTTGACTGTTTACGATCAGTTGGAGGCTTGTAACTCCAAGAGACCAGAGCACGAACTTAAGATGCTGTTGAACCGTTTTCTGTTTACACCTTCTACATGGGACAAGAAGTGTAGAAGTCTTAGTGGAGGAGAGAAAATGAAACTTGCCTTATGTCACCTGATTGTCTGCGAAGATGCGCCAGACATGATCATCGCTGACGAGCCGACTAATAATATCGACATAGCAAGTATGAATATACTGGCAGCGGTATTAAAAAACTACAAAGGAACATTGCTTGTAGTCAGTCATGATGAGCAATTCATCCATGATCTGGGTATAGAGCGGACAATAAAATTTTCTTAATATAGTTGTCAAGGAATTATCTTTTGCCATTATAAAACAGGCTTTTGGACGCTTTGAGGAACAATGGCGGTACAAAAAGAGGAAAAATGAGCTTTGAAACGCTGATTTTTACCTGTAAACGAAGGTTCTTTAAGGTATTTGTATTACCTTTGTATTTGGATTGGGGTAACTCTATCCAAGACATACGAAATTAAGAAGCGTTATGCTCAATCTTGTAACTTGAAAACGTAGGACACTTTCAAATGGGACAAGGATTAGCATAGTGACTCCCTCGCATATGCGTGGGTCACTATTGTTACATCTGTCCTAATGGTTTCCTACGACCTTCAAGTTAAGACGTGGCATAGTTGGCTCACGTTTTCTTATAGAATCAACCTCTTGATAGAGTCAATCGAGAATATAGTAAGTAAAAAATGAATAAACTTTTAATCACACTATTTTCATTCCTTGCTATCGCTGTTGTTTCATGCAGTGATGACGATGAACCGAAAATGCCGACTAATGCTATCGCATTGAATATGATGATTGGAGATAGCGAAACAACCATTGGCGGCTCTGATGTTTTCATCAATGCTTCCAATAACTTCACATCGTATGATTGTGGAATTGCAGACCTCGGTAGAAAAGGAGGTTTCAATCAGAACCCAAATCTATCGCAGCTTGCCCAGGAGATTGCGGTTACGCCCGGCAATTTCTACCAGATTGTTCTTGCCAACAAGGTTCAGACAGTTGCCGGAGACCGGGCACTTCCTATCAACACCAACTACTACAACGTTTATGTTGATTCATGGATTTACGATAAGGACAAAGATATAGCCGGAGCAAAAATCAGCTATACTGAGTGTTTCCCCGAAGTCAAACAGCTTCCCGAATGGGACAGCCATTTCTCCGGGACCCATCAAAATGACGGGTACGGCAAGGAAAGAGCGACATTCACGTTCTCCAAAGGCTGCCATATTGACAAGAATGTAGATGCCTATTTCACAGATGGATATAATAACCTAACTGATGAACTCGAATTCGAGATAAAAGAAAATCAGATAGTGATAACTTATCCGTATTTAACCAGCCATCAGCCGGATGTCAGACTTTTGATCCGCTATGAGAGCGTGTATACACGTGTATTGTTGGACTTCGAATAATCCGATGCAGAATCATGAACCATCGATTCAAATTTCTTTCAATACTTGCTGCCTTAATATTGTTTACGGCTTGCACTACATCGAAGTCTACAGTTTCAACGAATGTCAACCTGTCACGATATGAGTATGCATCTATAATCAATAACGACACCTATCATATTCCGGCAGAGTTGATGGAGTACGAGATTCAGCTTTTTGATGCTGTGGAGAACTCACACTTAAAACTTGTAAGTGATGCCAGAATCTACGAGTTGACACCGTCACAACAGGAAAAACTTTTGTTAGTCAAGTATGGCGTAAACGTGAAGTACAAAATTGGATTTTTGCCCGCTGAATATCAGGGCTTTAAGAAAGGAGAATAAACAATGGGTAACGATTTAGAGACGAACGAAAGACTTCGGTCTGCTTTCTTTTTCCATTGTTTCAAAAAAACTCAATACAAAGATATTACTTTTCAGAAAAAAAGCCTATCTTTGCATAAAATTTAGTATAAACAAATCATGTCAAGCATACGCTGTACATTAGCACGTACCTTTAGAATCCGTGCATAGTCTATACTGAGAAAGGTTTTCTCAGTTTTCTTATAGCCCTCAAATCTTCTGAGGGCGGATTTTCTATTATTATTTATTAATCAGGATTTTGATGCAGATGCTATATCTGTGTCTATATTCATTTATAAAAAAACAAGTATGGACTTAAATAAAAAGCATTTATTATATCTTACTGTATTTTTCCTATTTCTAAGTTTGAATGCTTCGGGACAATCGAATAGCATTTCAGGAAGAGTACTTAATCAAAACACAAAAGAATCTGTTGAATACGCCAGTGTTGTTCTATTCAAGCAGGATTCCGTATTCCTAAACGGAACGACAGCTGATTCAATTGGAAGATTTGTATTTACAAACCTCACTTCCGATGATTACGTATTGTCGGTATCTTGTATGGGCTTTGAAGCTAAAAAAATCTTGTTACAAAACCTTTCAGAATCGGCAGAAATAGACGTGTTATTAAATGAAAGTGTATTGTCGCTTGGTGAGATTGTTATTTCAGCTTCATCCACAATCAATAAAATAAATCAGCGAATAGTTTTTCCGACAAAACTACAACTTAACCATTCGGCAAACGGAATGCAACTATTGAATACTATGATGCTTCCAGGATTGAACATTAACCCAATGACGAATACGATTTCATCCTTCGATGGCGGGAAAGTCATGTTGCAAATCAATGGAGTAAATGTTACTTCAGAAGAGATTCAGACTTTGCAACCATGTCAAATTAGGCGGGTTGAATATTTGGATTACGCAGGAATAAGATATGGAGCAGCATCTAAAATCGTTAATTTTATTGTTATAAGGGACGATAAGGGTGGTGTTATCGGAGTGGACTTGATGAACTCTTTGAATATTCTTGCGGGCGGCGATGTGCTTTTCGCCAAGTTTAACAAAGGGAAGTCGGAATATACATTAAATTACACAACCGCTTTTCAGAAATTCAATAGCAATAATCGGACACGTACCGGAAGCTATCAGTTTGAAAACTCAACTCCGATACAGAGAGATGAAATCGGAGATGGTGGAGATTATTCATATCAGATGCATGATGTTACTTTCGGATATAACTATCAACAAAGTGATTCGGTATTCTTCAATGCAAAGTTGAAGTATGCTTTGACAAATCATCCGCATAATGATTTCAAAAGTAATTTGATAGAAAATGGCATAAAGATAGGGCAGATATTTGATGGCGTTAGTCAGAAAATAAATACCCCTTCAATAGACCTATACTATGAGCGTGGTTTGAAGAATCAGCAAAAAGTCTATGCCAACATTGTTGGGAGTTATGCCAAAGTAGAAACAGGTCGTAATTATATAGAATACGACAATGCCAATACTCTTTTCAAAGAGCAGTTCGGTTTGTCATCTGATAAATATTCATTGATAGCAGAAGGTATTTACGAGAAGGGCTTTACTTATGGCAGTTTGAAATTTGGAGCAAAGCATATTCAATCGTTTACGAAACAAGAAGTTCAGCAAAATGGAGTTTTTAAGTCCGATTTGAATCAAATGGAAACTTCCGTTTTTTCAGAATGGAATCACAGTAAAGATAAATTCAGCTGTTCTCTTGGGTTAAAGGCTAATCGGGTACATTTTTCTAATATCTCAATTAATAAGAGTTATTATAACTTCTTGCCTAAAGCCATGTTGGGATATAGATTAAATGAAAATTCTTTTATTCGTTACGATGTGGAGATGAGCCAAACCAACCCGACTTTAGTTGAGTTGACTGACACGGAAATAAGGCTCGACCCTTATCTTGCCGAAAGAGGAAACTTGTTATTAAAGCCTTACAGCAATCTGAACAATAACCTTTTTTACGAACACAAAAAAGGCTTGTTTACATTCAATGCTAACCTACGACATCATTACAAGCATAATCCCATCATGGAATCAGTCAAAGAACAAGGTAATATTTTCCTGATAATACCCGAAAATATGAAGAGTTGGAACAAGTATAATGCAGAAATGAACCTAAAGGTGGGAATGATAAAAAACATACTGCAATTTTCGCTTACAGGTGGGTACAATCATTTCAACAGTCAAGGGAACAATTATTCTCATGAATACTCTAATTTCTATTATAGTGCGAATGTCTTGGCAATGTATAAGAAATGGATGTTTATCGTTCAGATACAGCCATTTGATGAGAAGCTGTATGGTGAAACCGTTATTAAGAGTGGTAATTATCATTATTTAGCCATTCAATACAATACCGATAACTTCTCTTTTGGTATAGGAGCGTTCAATCCATTCAAGAATGTTTCACGTACTGTGATAGAGAATAAAAATAATCAAGCACCTTTCAGACGGGAAAGTTTCAGTAGTGCTTCACAAACCATCGTTGCTACTCTTACGTGGAATTTTAGTTTTGGAAAAACTCATAGTTCTGGAAACAAATCTCTTAATAATCAAGATGCGGATTATGGAATAAAAGGCAGTTACAAATAAAGTCTATTATGAATAAAATAGATTTGAAGTTATTCAGGCTATTGTCTGATGCTTCACAAGTGACAAATGAAGAAATGCAAGATGCTTATACGCACTTTATGGAGTTGGTAAAGACTATTAGTCAATCTAAACAAAGCTATTCTGAAATATTTCGGATGTTAAGTATTACTCGTATTGAGCTTGATTTTCTGGGAACATCACCTCTTTGCGAGTTGGAAAAAAAATAGGCTCAAAAAAACTTATCAGCGAAAGGCGATTTTATTTCTTGAGTCTGAAATTGACTTACTGAAATTCACATTTAGACAAACGAATCAGCTTATTAATAAAAACGTTATTCCCTACAACTCAAAAGTATATTTCGTCCCCAAGTCGCAAGGCTTGGGGATTGATAGCGTGGGAGAATTTGCTGTTTCATTTGAACTTTCAGGACAGTTCTTTAATGAAGAAGGAAATCCTGCTCCATATATTCATATCGCCCATGCTCTGGAGCAGGCATTCAATTTCACGTTCGGGGATGCCCACAAGTCAAAAGAACGAGTATTCAAACGCAAGCCCTACAACTTAACCAAAGCGTTAGATTACCTGAAAAATCTTATCGTTCGTGAAAGCCGCAAGAAGAAGATGAAAAAAGATGATTTTGTAAATCGTTAATTTACATGAATTTACAAATCTATTTTAGGGGAGTCCATAGAGATTCCCCTATTTTTGTTGCTTCGTTCTGCCGAACTTTGCTCCGTCAATGCATTGGACATAAGTAGTATTAATCTGTAAAACGAAACAAAATGTATATCAATAACGAAGATTTTGAAAAATGGATGCAAAAGCTGTCCAAGAAATTGAGTGAAATTGGTCAGGATTTAAAATCACTCATCAACACAAAAGAAGTATTTGACCCTGACGAGAAACTGCTCGACAATCAAGATTTAGCCTTTCTCCTAAAAGTATCTTATCGTACTTTACAAAGGTATCGTTCCAGTAAAAAACTTCCTTTCTTTATGATAGGTCATAAGACCTACTACCGAGTAAATGATGTTCGCTCCTTTGTCCGTGAACACATGGATTTTCAAACCTATCAAGAGTTTGACAAGAAGCACCCAACGGATGATAAGGATAAAGAACCTGAATAACTCTGCTTTTTGTGTTTAAGCAGAATGGCGCAAGCGGATGAAGGCTTGTTTTAAGTTTACGCCTTCAGAAGTTGCTCCGCATTTGGCTGAAACAACCTCGCCTCCCGGCTCTGTCAGTTTCGCTAAATTAAGCAAGAGGGAACTGGACTTCGTCCTGTTCTTCCTCTTGCCCTGCGGGGCAAAGCCTTCGGCTTTAGTGCTTTAGGATAAAGCACAGTTATAACACTTGCTTATTTGAACAATGTAAACCGAAGACAAACAGCGTTATAGTCAGCCACTTAAAGACACTCAACTGCTGTGTTTTGCTCCGCCTAAAATGGGTAACGGGATAGAAACGGAATGTTTGCTTTTATCCGCTAAAAACTGCATTTCACCCACTCGGCAACCAAAGACATTCAAAGCCAATTACTTCTCATTATCAATCAATTACTCTCTTTTTCTTCCTTTCTCGTTTTGTGCTTCCTGTATAAACGTGCAACCCGAAGAGACTATTGTTACAGTCAATTTTATAGACTATAATACAGGGCGTCCTGTAGCATCATGCAAAGGCGCATATTCCTCTCTTGGGGTTGCAGGAGCTTCGCATGATATAAAAGGAGCAATAAACAGGGTTGCAAAGCAAATATCTGACACATTCAACCCTCAAAAGTGAAAATCTATCTTAGGATTCCACCTCGCCCTCTATCAATCTTCCAATCATACCGACCTTCCGCGACATCGCCAACCTCGTTGAGTGTATGGCGATGTTTTATTTCATCAAAGGGCTGTCGGTGTTCCGCATAGTCACAGAGCCATGTGCCGACCGCTTTCCGCTGCTCGATGGTTTCGCCGTAGCTCTGCATGACGCTCTTGATGTCGGCGGCTTCGGAGGGAGAGAAGATTGACTTGTGCCGTTCCGTGGCGAAATGGATAATCGCTTCAATGGCTCGCCTGAACACCTCGCTTGCCTTGTAGAGAATATCGGCGATGATATTCAGAATATCCCGGCTCGATTTCAGCGCACCTTGCAACTGTCTTATGGTCTTGTCCTTCTCCGCCGTTGCCCGGCTCACCGCCATGCTAATGCGGTGCTGCTCCCCGGTCTTCTGCTCCCGGAGCTGCCGCAGAGCCGTGTCCCTCTCGGATTCATAAGTGTCAGCGATTGCCATAGCACTGTCTCGCTCCAGTTCGACCGTCCGCTTCGCCTCGGTCAGTGCCTTTGTCCGCTTCGCCACCTCTTTCCTGACTTCATCGGGGAACGATTCTTTGATATGTTCGTTCTCGGCTTTCAGTCTCTCGTTCTCCTGCTCGATGGCTGCGTACTTGCCCTTGCCGAAAAGGTTGGCGATGCCGGACTTTATGCTGTCCGTATTCTCCCTGTCAACCTCTCTCGCACGTTCCTCCTTTTCGGCGATTTCGCTGTCAAGTTCCTCGCTGCGCCGCTGCTTCTCCTCGTTCCTGATCTGGAGTTTTTCATGTTCGGATTTGGCATTGTCCGTCTCACGGATCGCGGCATCCCTGTCGGCTTCGGCTACTTCCTTTTCCGCCTTTACCTGTTCGGCTTCCTGCTTCTGCTTGGCAAGAATGAAGTCAGCGCGTTCAAGATGCTCCTTTCCCGTCAGCTCCTTTGAGCTGCCCCTTTCCATGTCAAGACACTCAGCCAAAAGCGTCTGCATATCGCTCATGGCTTTCTCGTCCAGTTTGCAGGATTTCCCGGTGTCGTGGTTCATCCAGTCCCATACGATATGGGCGTGAAGGTTTGGTTTCCATGTGGCGGTATCTCCGGGAGTGCCGTAATGCCCCTCGTCACGGTGGATGAAGATTTGCAGTGCCGTGATTCCCCACCGCTCCTTGCACACCTCACAAAAATGCTGCAACTGCTCCAAAGTGGTATCATTCTTGATTACCACGACACCCTCTTTGAGCGGAGTGCTGCCGCGCACGACGGTCACCTTCCCGGTCTTCTTGTTCACACGTTCACGGTCTTTGGTCTGCATCGCCCGACCTGTCTTTTCCTTTACCATCGCGGCTATCTGATTGTAGCGTTCCGACAGCGAAGTGCCGCCGAAATCAGGTGCTACCCATGTCTCGTTTGCCGCCATGAGGTCAGTGCGGACATAGAACTTTTCCTTGCCGATATGTGCGAGGTATTCCGCTGTCCGCCTGTTGTGCGCCTCGCTGCTTCCGATGTTGCAGGGCTTGATGTTGATTGATGTCTTCTGTGCCATAGGCATGATGATGTTTACAGATTTACAATAGGGAAAGGGTCATTAGGGCGGAGCCTTAATCGGAGGGTGCAGGGAGAGGGTCACTTCCTGCTCGGGGTTCTCAGGGGTAGAGACCTCTGAGCGGAGTTTCCAAAGAGAGGGTCACTCTTTGGTCAGGGGTGTTGGGGACTGAAAGCCTCCGACCGGGTTCTTAGGGCAGAGCCATAAGTGGGACGGGGCAAAGCCCAGCCCCTCGGGAGAGCCCACAACTACGGAAGCGAAGCGTGTAGTTATAGTGGGCTATATCTGGGCAAGCCCAGTCAGTCACCCCACGACAACGGAGTACCGCTCAAAACCGCGCTCTGCGCTTCCCGACCTGCCGAGCCTATGCCGGAGTAGTCTCGCCGCCATTCGTGCCGTCTTGTGCCTCGCTGTGGCTTCCTGCACCGTTCTCGCCGGATGCCATGTCGCCGCTGTCTATGATATGCCGATTTACGGCTGTGTCCGCCATGAACATATCGGACGAAGGATTATGGCAGTCGCCGTCATGCACATCGGCTGACGGATTGGAACTGGCTGACAAAAGAAGGGAAGAAGAAAGGGATGCCGCGCCTGTCGTCAGGCTGTCCGTTTCCTTCCCTCTTGTGTGGCAGTCAACGGCTGCGCCTCCCGGTTCATCCCCTGACGGCAGACTGTCGGAAATAGGTGTCCGCACATCGCCCGTCTGTCCTTTGGCGGTAGCCGAGGGTCTGACATAGTGGGGATTGGTGACAAGGACACCTCCGACATACCAGCCAGTGAGAAAATGCAGGGAATGGACGGAAGTGCGGTTGTTGGTTCGGGTGGTCAGCATACCGAGGCGGTTGAAGCTGTCGATGAGCTTGCCGACCGTCTTACGGTTGCAGTCCAAAAAATCCGCCAGTTCCACATCGGAAGCAGCCACCTGTCCCACCTCCAGCACAATATCAATGCCCTTGATTCTATAAGCGGTTCTTGTCCTGACGGCACCGTTCATCAGGCGGTAGAGGCACTTTTGCCTGAGAGGGGAAAACCTGCCTTCCAAAAGAAAATCCCACTGTCCGGCTGATAGTATGGTGCAGTAGTGTATGGTCTGTATCTCGTTGCTCATGGTCTGTGACATTATGGTGCTACTGCGGACATCCGGCTGTTGCCGTCCGTCAACGCTCCCGGCTTTCGCTTCTTGCCGTTGCGCAGTTCCTCAAGCCGTCTTTCAATCTCGTTCTCGCTGGCTACTCCCGATGTACCTCCCTGTTCAATCCATGCGATTATTTCATTCTGGAAAAAGTAGAGCTTGTTGCCCCGCTTGTGGTATGGAATACGCTTGTCGGAGGTCATTGCATAGATGGTGGATGCCGATTTGCCGAGAAGTGCCGCGACTTCATTTAGGGTGAGCAGGGTGCGGCACTCGCCATGCTGCTGCGGTGTCATGCCGAGCACTTTCTCCACCTTGTCGGTGAGCAGCCCCACCTTTTCAATCAGCATGGAGACCGCCTGCGGCAGTTGTTCAAATGTTATGTTGTTCATATACTGTTGTGTGTTTATTGCTGTTTGAGTGTAATCTGTTCGGATGCCTTGCGCTTCAGGTCGCTCACGACATCGACATAAATCTGTGTCGTTCCCACGTTGCTGTGGGTAAGCATCTTTGAAATGGTATAGAGGTCGGTCCCGGCGGCGAGTTGCAGGGTCGCGTAGGTGTGCCTGAACCCGTGGAACGTGATGTGCTTCGTTATCCCGGCAGACTTAATCCAGTCTTTGAGATAGAGGGGAAGGATGGTCTGCGTCAGCCCCTTGAACACCTGCCCCTCGCCACGCTCGCCGCACAGTGCGAGGGCTTCATCAGACAGCGGCAGCACGGCTTCCGTCCGTGTCTTCTTGGTGACGATGTGCATGCACCAGCCGCCGTCCGCTCCCTTGACGATGTTCTCCCATTGCAGACGGATGATGTCGCTGATGCGCAGACCCGTAAGGCAGGAGAACAGCGCGGCACTCCTTATGACAGGCTTCTCACATGGGGTCTCGGCAAGCATCCTCACCTCTTCAAGAGTAAGAAACTCGCGCCTTGTGCTGTCTTCCTTCGCGTGTTTCAGCCGTGGGGCGATATTCTCCTTGATGCGTCTTTCCTCGTAGGCGATGCGTAGGACGCATTTCAGCTTGTTGAGGTTGTTGTTGGCGGTCGAAGCCATCATCTTGCCCTTTGTCTGAGTGGTGAGCGACAGCAGGTAGGTAAGGAATCCCTGGCAGTATTCCAGTGTCAGGTCATCGAAGGTGCAGCTTCCGCAGCAATACTTTTCAAAGTGCTTGTAGGCTGTGTTCCAGTTCCTGAAATTGTCGTCGTCCGCCATCTTTGAGCGGAAGTATTCAAGGAAGCTCTCCTTGCCACGGTTGCGGTCGAGAAAGCCGTATTCCTCGTTGATGATGGCTTCGGTTCTGCGGCACTTGATAAGCTCTGCATTGCGGAGCATGGTCTTGTTGAACTCTGTCTCGAATTTGTCTTTCGGGTCCAAATTTGCTGAAAGCAGTCATTCATGCCCGTCGTATTGAGACGGTGCACGAAGGGGAAAGGTGGCAGGATATTAAGCGTTTCGGTATTGAGATTTCCCATAATATAGAGAACGAATCTCCTATTGTGCTGAAAGCTCACGACCTCCGTAAAGCTGTTCAAATTCCGGCGTCTGTCGTAGAGGCTGGTATGCAGCCTAATCCAAGATAGTTTAATGTTAGATAATAAAGAATTGATTATGAAAAATTGGTATATATATTTGCTTTGTATTCTGGTGAGCAGCAACTTCTTCGCCTGCCAGGACGATGACTTGGAAGACCAGAGTATTTTTGATGTATCAGAGAAAGAAAAGAGTGAGTTTGACCGCTGGTTACTCGAAAACTACGTCAATCCCTATAACATCGACTTTAAATACAGAATGGAACATATTGAATCCGATTATACGCACAATCTTGTACCTACGGACTTTTGGTTGAGTGTGAAATTGGCGAAGATAGTGAAACATTGCTGGCTGGAGGCCTATGATGAAGTGGGAGGTCTTGATTTTACACGTGCTTGTGCTCCGAAAGTTATTCATCTTATAGGTTCTGCTTCGTGGGATAAGGGGACGTATACACTGGGAACTGCCGAAGGCGGACTGAAAGTGACTTTGTATATGGGGAACTGGCTGGATTTGACGAATGTCGACCGCATGAATGAATATTATTTCAAGGTGATGCATCATGAGTTTGCCCACATTCTGCATCAGAAAAAAAATTATCCGGTAGATTATGATAAGATTAGTGCAGGTAATTATACACCTACCGGTTGGCAGAACCGTAAATTGGCAGAGGTCGCTCCTTTGGGATTTGTCACACCGTATGCCGGTAGTAAACCGAGTGAGGATATTGCTGAAGTGACAGCCTGTTTCCTGACTTATCCGGAAGCACAGTGGGAAAATGTTATGACTCTGGCTGGAGAAAAAGG